>SKEA01000206.1_pt1 | contig 63985 bp, 85 predicted proteins | sample 4826601 | NCBI WGS metagenome assembly SKEA01 (sample SAMN11008821, study PRJNA524170) | human gut metagenome | biome: Human fecal sample; material: Feces; isolation source: fecal sample from pouch patient p13, p53 | host: Homo sapiens | place: Israel: Tel-Aviv | collected 2016-07-06 | reverse complement strand
TTCATAAAAATATTATACACAAAAAGGAGGATTCAAATTCGAATCCTCCTTTTCTTATCGGCTAGTATCAAAATTTATTTTGATACAGCCCCTTTTTAACTTTCACTTTATACTGATTTTATATAATATTAATATTTTTATAATAAGTAATATTATATATCCATAATCAATGCTCTTAATTCTTCAACACTATTAACTATATAATTTGCTCCACTATTATATAATTCCTCATACTCTCCATATCCATACAAAACACCTATAGAATCTACTCCAACTTCTTTAGCTCCATAAATATCATGTTTTCTATCTCCAATCATAACAACTTCAGATAAATCTTTTATGTTATTTATTTCTAGCGCATATTGAATTACTTCACTCTTTCTAACTCTACTTCCATCAAAATTACTTCCACTTACAAAAGTAAAATACTTACTCAAATTGAAATTCTCTAATATCTTTGTTGCAAATATTGTTGGTTTTGATGTTGCAACCATTAGTACTTTATTATTCTCTTTTAATGAGATAAGTATCTCTTCAAATCCTTTATAAAGTTTATTTTCATATATTCCTCTATCTGCAAAATACTCTCTATAATACTTTATTGCTTTTTCCGCTTCATCCTCACTAAAATTATAATATTCAATAAATGAATCTTTTAATGGTGGTCCTATAAACTTACAAAGCTCATTTAAATTATCCACTTTAATTTCAAATTTATTTAATGCATATGCAACTGACTTTGTTACTCCTTCCTTTGGATCAATAATTGTACCATCTAAATCAAATAACATATACTTCTTCATCTCCGAATCCCCCTTACTAACTTACATAAAAAATCACTATAAGTAAGTATCTACTTATAGTGATTCACTTTATATTATTCCAACTATTTCGTTAATATCTTTAATTCCTTGTGACTTACAGAAAGCTTCTATTTCTTCAATGATCTCTTTACCTGCCATTGGATTAAAGAAGTTAACAGTTCCTATTTGAACAGCTCTTGCACCAGCCATCATAAATTCTATAGCATCTAATCCTGTTGTAATACCCCCTAAACCTATTACTGGTATTTCTACAACTTTAGCTACCTCATGAACCATTCTTAAAGCTACAGGCTTAACAGCTGGACCAGATACCCCAGCATATACATTATTAAATACCGCTTTTCTCTTATATGGATCTATTGCTAATCCTTTTAATGTATTAATAAGAGATAATGAATCTGCTCCTGCTTCTTGACATTTTATAGCCATATCAACAATATCTTCAGCATTAGGTGATAACTTAACCATTAAAGGTTTATCTACTATAGCTTTAGCTTTTTTAACAACATCATAAGCTACTTCTGATTTAATTCCAAAAGCCATTCCTCCTGACTTTACATTAGGACATGATATATTAAGCTCTATCATATCTATATCAGTTCCTCTAAGCTTTTCCAATGCTATTTCATAGTCTTCCATGCATCCTCCACCAACATTTGCAATAATGTTGGTGCCAAGAGCTTTCATATTTGGAAGTTCTTCTGCTATAAATCTATCTATCCCTGGATTTTGAAGACCAACAGAGTTCATCATTCCTGATGGAGTTTCAAACACTCTTATTCCATCATTACCAGCTTTTTCATTTAATGTTAATCCTTTAGAAGAAATACCACCTAAAATTCCTACATTATAAAAATTATTATACTCTGCTCCAAAACCAAAGGTTCCTGATGCTGCTATTACTGGGTTTTTAAAATCTAATCCATTTATATTAACTTCTAACATTTTATCTTCTCCTTTGGTTTATTATAATTCTACATAGTATCCATCGAATACTGGACCATCTTTACATGTTCTTTTATTTCCATCTTTAGTTTTACAAGTACACACAAGGCAAGCCCCTACTCCACAAGCCATATGTTTTTCCATAGAAACATACACTTTAACTTGCTTTTCTTTACACATTTCAATTACCTTTTTCATCATTATTTCTGGTCCACAACAAAGAACTGTATCATATTTATCTAAATCTAAAATTTCAGTTACAAACCCCTTATGTCCATGTTTACCAGTATTAGTTGAAACATATGCTTCATCAACATATTCTTTTATTTCATCTATTAAGTATATATCATCTCTGAAACCTGCATAAAGATCCATCTTAACATCACTTTTATTTTGTCTTAACTTTTTAGATACCTCAAGCATTGGAGCTGTTCCTATTCCTCCACTTACTAATGCAACTCTACCTAAATCATCAGTTATATTAAAACCATTTCCAAGAGGCCCATTTAAACTTATTGAATCCCCAACCTTTAAAGCAGTAAATTCCTTAGTTCCTGCTCCAACTACAGCATATACAAAAGTTAATGTTTCACCATTTGTTTCACAAACACTTATTGGTCTTGGAAGTAATGTAGCTCCATTATGCTTTAACATATAAAACTGTCCTGCTTTAGCTTCATTTTTATCTTCTACAACCATTTTATATATTCCATTTTGAATTTCTTCATTTAACAATATTTTACCTTGTGTGTACTTCATAAATTCTTTTCCTCCTAAAGGTTATTGACTGCGTTTCTTATTTCATCTCTCATTCTAATAGCTTCTCTTCTTGCACAAACAGCAAATTCTTCTGGTTTATTTTCTTTTTTATAAGCTAAAAGAATTGATCTTGATGAATTTACTACTCCACCATTTCCATCTCTTAAATATAAAGCTACATCTTCAGCTTTTCCACCTTGAGCTCCATAGCCTGGAATTAGGAAGAACATATTCTTATATCTTTCTCTTATTTCTTTACCTTCCTCAACATGAGTACATCCTATAACTCCACCTATTGCAGAATATCCACACTCACCTTTAACATTTTCACCCATCTTAGTAAGTTTATCTCCTACAACTTTATAAACCTTACTTTCGTCTTTAGTATCTATATTTTCAATATCTTCAGCTCCTGGATTTGAAGTTCTTACTAATACAAATACTCCCTTATTACCACTTTCCATATAAGGCATATATGGTTCTATACTATCCATTCCCATATAAGGGCTTAAAGTTATAAAGTCAGCTTCAAAATCACCACTAAAATGCCCCTTTGCATATTGAGTAGCTGTTGCCATTATATCTCCTCTTTTTATATCAGCAACTATAATAGCATCTTTTTCTCTTAAATAATCTAATGTTTTCTTATATGCTATAAGCCCCGCTAATCCTAAAGCTTCATAATATGCAATTTGCACCTTATAACAAGCTACAACATCTAAAGTTTCATCTATAATCGCCTTATTATATTTAAATATTGCTTCTTCTATAGATTTCCCTTCTAAAACATGTTCTGGTATATATTCAATAGCTGTATCTAAACCTAAACAAACTACTCCTCTTTCTTCAACTCTTTTATATAATTTATCCATTATTAAACTTTTCATAAACTTTACGCACCTTTCAGTTTCTTGTTATCTTGTTGTCTTCTTATAATATATTTACTAAATGCTATGTATTAACTTTCCACCTTTTATAGTCATTATTACTTCCCCAAAATACTTTCTACCATGGAATGGAGTATTTTTCCCCTTTGAAGCAAATTTTTCTTTATCAATAACTATTTCTTTATTTAAATCAACTAATACTAAATCCCCATCTTTTCCTATGGTAATACTACCTTTATTCATGCCTAAAATTTTAGCTGGGTTTCTTGACATTAACTCACTTAGCTTATTTATAGAAATTCCATTTTTTCTTACAAGTTCTGTATAACAAATACTAAATGCAGTTTCAAGTCCAACCATTCCTGGAGCTCCTTTTGCCTTATCTTCTTCAGTATGAGGTGCATGATCAGTTCCTATACAATCTACAGTTCCGTCTTTAATACCTTCAATTATAGCATTTACATCTTCCTTTTTCCTTATTGGAGGATTTACTCTATAATTGCTTTCTTCAGTAGTTAAACCAATATGGTGAGGTGTTACCTCGCAAGTTACATTAGCCCCTTCTTTCTTAGCTCTTCTTATCGCCTCAATAGACTCTATTGTACTTACATGTGCCATATGAAGCCTTGCCTTTGTTACTTTAGCTAAATATAAATCTCTTATTGTCATTAAGTCCTCTGCTATTCTCATATCTATTTTGGAGAATGTTTTATCTTCTGCATGAGACATAACTATCCAATTATTTTCTTTAGCTTTTTCCATAGCTTTCATCATTATGCTAGAATCCATTACTCCAACACCATCATCAGTTATTGCAACTAATTCTTTATCATCATCAAAAGCATTTAAATGTCCTATAGATTTACCACCAAAGTTTTCTGTTATTGAAACACATTGATGTACATCTATTAGTCCTACTTCTTTAGCCTTATTTCTCACATACTCAACAACTTCTTTAGTTGAACATATAGGATTTGTATTACCCATTAGGCAAACCCCTGTATATCCACCTTTAGCTGCTGCTCTTGAACCACTTTCCATATCTTCTTTATATGTTAAGCCAGGATCTCTAAAATGTGCATGAGTATCTATAAATGAAGGCATTAAAGTTAAACCTTTTGCATCTATTATATCTATTCCATCTTTATTTATTTTTTTTCCAATTTCAGTTATTATTCCATCTATGATTAATATATCTCCATAAAAGCTTTCATAAGCATCTATCATATTAGCATTCTTTATTAGTAAGTCCATCTATTTACACCTCGCTAGGATTTATTATCTGTTCACAATATTCACATTTATAACTTCCTTTTTCTCTATCAACTAATGTAAATTTATGAGGTATATATTTTTCTTGTGAAGTTATGCAACTTGGATTTTCACATATTAATATATCTTGAATCCTCTCTGGTAACTCTGGTTTTATTTTATTAACTATTACTTCATTTCTAACTTCATTTATAGTAATACCTGGGGATAATAACCCAAGTACTGTATAGTTTATTTCTTGAATATTTTCTATTTTTATTATATCTTTCTTTCCCATCTTTTTACTATCTGCATTTATTATTAAAGCAACTTGATGTCCTAATTTATCTAAGTGTAAATATCTAAATATTTTAACTCCCATTCCAGCCTTTATATGATCTAACATGAATCCATTTTTTATACTAGTTATTTGTAGCATTTACATTACCCCCAACAACTTAACTATTAAAGCCATTCTTACATACATTCCATACTCAGCTTGCTTAAAGTAAACTGCTCTTTTATCATCATCTACTTCTGTAGCAATTTCATTTACTCTAGGAAGTGGATGCATTACAATCATATCTTCCTTTGCCTTCGACATTTTCTCATTATCTAATATATAAGAATCCTTTAATCTTAAGTACTCTTCTTCATTAAAGAATCTTTCTTTTTGAATTCTTGTCATATATAGAATATCTAACTCATCTATTACTTCTTCTATATTTTCTACTTCTTTAAATGAAATATTATTTCTTTTTAATATTTCTTCTCTAATATATTCTGGTATTACAAGCTCTTTTGGAGATATAAGAATAAATTCTGTACCTTCATATCTAGACATAGCAGCAATTAATGATTGTACTGTACGTCCATTTTTTAAATCTCCACAAAGACCAATTTTATGTCCCTCTAAAGTTCCTTTTTGTGATTTTATAGTTAATAGATCTGTTAACGTTTGAGTTGGATGTTGATGTCCGCCATCTCCTGCATTAATAACTGGTACTGATGAATACATACTTGCAACCTTTGCTGCTCCTTCTTTAGGATGTCTCATTGCAATTATATCTGAATAAATAGAAACCATTCTTATAGTGTCTGCTAATGTTTCACCTTTTGCACTTGAAGTTGAGTTTGGCTCTGAAAATCCTAGGATTTTACCACCTAATCTCATCATTGCAGCTTCAAAGCTAAATCTTGTTCTTGTACTTGGTTCATAAAAAAGTGTAGCTAAGATTTGCCCATCACAGATATGTGAAAATCCTTTTGGATTTGAAATGATTTTTTCTGCTAATTCGAATATTTCATTAAGTTCTTCTTTTGAAAAGTCCATTGGACTTATTAAATGTTTATTTTTCATTTATTGTCACTCCTTTTTAACATCACAGTGTTAAATTTAAAGAATACAAAAAACCTTCCTTATAATATAAGGAAGGCATAGTAATCTCATAATATTAGTATTATTACAACTTCCTTATGAATCTCTCGGATTCCTTTAAAGGTTCTTTTTGTTAGAATATCACTTCATTAAAAATTTGTCAATATTTTTAATGCCAATTATTCATTACATCGTCCCACATCATTTTACCACATTTAGCTAAGGAGACTGTTCCATATACACTATTAGGTATATTGCGAGATAAAATTGTGAATACAAATTTTCCTTTTGGTAATTCTAAATACGCTGTATCATTTTCAACGCCTTTTTTATCACCTGTTTTGCTAGATATTTCAATCTTTAAATCATCAGGAATATATAGAGCTAATTTATTTTTTATTTGCTGCCTTCTTAAAATATCTATAAGCATTTGACCATTATCTTTATTTAAGAATGTTCCATTAGATAGGTGCTTCCATATTTTTGATAAATCATAAGCTGTTGTTATGTTTTCAATATCTGTTATAGCTGTTCTTTCATCATTTGTTTTTCTATTTAATCTAGTATTCTTTAATCCCATTGTTATAATATCTTCATTTATTTGTTCCATTCCAACTATATCTATAATTTTATTAGCAGCTGTATTATCACTTTGAATTAACATTATTACCATAAGTTCAAAAACTGTATATTCTCTTTCATTAAATTCATGAATTATCCCTGTTCCATAAACCTTATCTGAAGTTTGTATCTTTATCTTATCCATAAAATCAACTTTTTTATCTTCAACCGCCTTTATTAATGAAACAGCAATAGGAAGCTTCATACAGCCAGCAGCTGTCATAGAAACGTTTTCATTGTATCCATACACATATCCACTTTTCAAATCCTCAAAAAAGAAACTATATTCCCCAATCCTTGATTCTAAATATTTCTTTATTTCTTTCATAATACCCTCCTAAATCCACTAATTCAAATATTTCTTTTACCTTAATATAAGTATAACATATTGTCAGAATATTTTGAAGTATCCCAATAGATTTTTTCCATTATTATATTATATATAAAGATAGTGGTAAGTTTTAAATATAGACTCTATCATACCTAGGCTTCATTCTATATTTTCCTCTTACCACTAATAATATTTTAAATATTAACTATCTATTCAGCAAAAGTAATACCAATCCTCTTAGCAACTTGTACTAATTCTCCATCAATGTTAACATTTTTAGTTTTTTGTCCAATTACATTTTCTAAGCTATCACTACTTATTGTATTTCCTTTTAAACAAACCATTTCTCCAAATTTACCCTCTATCATAAGTTCAACTGCTGCAACTCCGTATCTTGTTGATAGTATTCTATCATATGTTGAAGTATTGCCACCTCTTTGTATATGGCCTAATACTGTACATCTAACTTCATGCTCCTTAATCACCTTTTCTAAATCACCTGCAAGCTTATTACCTATTCCTCCTAATCTTATAGGATCTGGACTATCAGCAACAATTTTTGCTACCACAACTTCTCCATCTTTAGGTCTTGCTCCTTCTGATACAACTATAATAGTAAAGTTTTTACCTTGTTCTTCTCTCTCTTTTACCTTTTCAGCAATCTTATTAATATCATATGGAATTTCTGGTAAAAGAATAATATCTGCTGATCCTGCTATCCCTGCTTCTAAAGCTATCCATCCAGCATTTCTTCCCATTACCTCACACAACATAATTCTATGATGTGATTCTGCAGTTGTATGAAGTCTATCTAAAGCTTCTGTTACAACATCAATTGCAGTATTAAATCCAAATGTTACATCTGTTGATGCTAAATCATTATCTATAGTTTTAGGAACACCTATTACCTTAATACCTTTTCTAGCAAAATCTCTTGCAGATGTTAATGTACCATCTCCCCCTATAACAACTAATACATCAACTCCTTCTTTTTTTAAATTTTCTACTGCAACATCAGAAACATCTTTTTTTACTACCTTACCATTTTCTTCAACAAGGTAATCAAATAAGTTATCTTTATTGGAACTATAAAGGATAGTACCTCCTCTATGTAATATTCCAGATACTGAATCTAATGTTAAATTAATAAAATCATTATTATATAAACCTCTATATCCAAACTTGTATCCAATTACTTCTATTCCATAGTTTAAGATTGCTGTTCTTGTTACTGCTCTTATTACCGCATTTAAACCCGGACAATCTCCACCACCTGTTAATAAAGCTATTTTTTTAATTTTTTGTTCCATTTGAAAACTCCTCCCTACCCATTATCTAATAATTTTTCAGCATTTTCCCCAGTTAAATTTCTTATTATTACATTCTTATTCATAAAATTCTGAATATTTATTCTTATATTATAATACCATAAATTCAAATATCTTGAAAGCATTTTTTAACTCTTACTTTTGAACTATAATATAAAAAAAAGATAGATTTAAGAAATCTACCTTTTTATATTACTATTTATTCATTTTTACTAATATACTAACTCTAAATTATCAATGTTAATAGCTGTGCTTTCATCATTAACATATTTATCATATACTTTTTTAATTACCTCATAATTTTTGGTAATCACATCTTTTAAATCTTGATCTAAATCACTTGGCATATCATTATATGCAGATTCTATATTAGAGTATCCTCTCCATATATCTTTCTCCACCATTATATAGTAACAAGCAGCATTATTAAGTGATAAAACATCTTTTTCATTTAATGAATATGCTTTTCTTATACTTTCGATTGCTTTATCATAATCTTTATTGTTAAAATATACAGTCCCCAAAGTTCTATAATATTTATAATTATTTTCATCTACTGATATTGCTTTCTTTAAATTTGTAATAGCTTCATCAATATTTTCCATAGCTAAATCAATAAAAGCTAAATTATAATATAATACATCTTCATCTTTGTTTAATGATAATGCAAAATTTAAAGCTTCTTTAGCCTTATCATAATTTTTTAAATCATTTTCATATATTCTACTTATACTTGTAATCAAATTATAATTAAATGGTTCATTATATATAGCCGTTCTAAAATATCCTTCAACTTTGTCTGGATTTTCTGTTACAATTAATATTTTAGGAATTAAAATACCAAATGTGTTTATATACTCTGGATTAGCTACAATTGCTGCATTACATGCTTCTAATGCTTTATCATATTGTCCTTTATTATAATAACTCCAAGCTTCTACATAATTATAGATATATGAGTCTTCATCTAAGTTATTCACATCTATACTAGTATTAATTTCATCAATTATACCCTCTACTGAATTCACATTTGATTCATCCAATATATTAATTTCTTCTAACCAAACTTGATATGCTTCTTCCTTCGGATTTTCCTCTGATAATTTATTTATTTCATCTAATAATGTCCTTTTGTCAAATTCACAAGTTTCCATTATGACATCAAAAGATTTAATTTCATTTTTATCTAAATTATAAGATTTCTTTAAATTATTTAATCCATCATCATAATTTCCTAACATAATTTGCATTTTAGCTAAAATAGCTAAATCATAAGCACTTTCATCATCTATAGGATATGAAGCAACAACATCTTCTGCTGATTTGGTATCTCCATTAGCTAAATACACTGCAAACATAGTTTTTAATAATGGTTTATATTTACTATATGTAGTTAAGTAATATTCTCCTAAGCTTTCTGCTTGCTCTAACTCATTATTTATGTAGAAAGTAAATACAACTTGATTTATTAATTCTTGATCTTGTTCTATGTATTTATCTCCATTTTCTAACATTACCTTATCTCTTTTTACTACAGCTTCTCTTAATAAGTTATCTGCCTGCGCCATATCACCTTTTACAGAGTATACTTCTGCAGCTTTAACAGTCCATATTGGCCAAACATCATCATTTTGCATTAGCATATACTCATTAATAGCATCATCAAACTTACCATCATAATAATATTCTTCAGCTTTATTATTACTTATTGTTACTGCTTCATCTCCCATTATAAACTGTATTGAAATTAAGACTACAAATGCAAAAACTATTGAAAGAACTAAAGTTACTATTGATCCTATATATTTATTTTCTTTATTTTCTTCTTTTTTTTCCTTTAAGGAGTGGTTCTTATTTTCTTCCATAAAGCCTCCATATTGGTTTAATATTTTTTGTTGTGTGTTATAATCTTATCAAAAACAACAAGATTTTTCAATTATTTCTTAAAAAAACAAAAAATATTGCAAAATTATGATATAGAATAATAAATTAAGAGTTAAAAGCTGTGAAATTAAACTTTTAACTCTTAATTATATTTTTTCCTTTTTTAATTATATACATCATCTTTTTTTATAAGCTTATTCTCAATAACTGCTACTATTTCATACATTATAAAAGCTATAACTGACAAAATAACTATGCTCATCATGACCATATCCAATTGTGCAATTTGTCCACCATATATAATTAAGAAACCAAGCCCTTCTCTAGCAACTAAGAATTCTCCCATAATTACTCCTACCCAAGATAAGCCTACATTTATCTTTAATGCTGATATTATAATAGGAATACATGCTGGAAAAATTAAATATCTTAATGTTTGCCATTTACTTGCTCTGAATGTTTTCATTAATAATATTTTACCATTATCAACTTCTTTAAATCCTGTCAAAACACTTATTATAGTTGTAACTATTGAAATTAATAAAGCAATAGCTATAATCGCTGAAGTTCCGTTGCCAACCCAAAATATAATTATAGGTGCCAATGCAACTTTTGGAAGTGCATTTAATACTACCAAATATGGATCTAATACTTTAGATGCTGTTTCTGATGACCATAGCAAAATAGCAATTATGACACCAAGAACTGTTCCTAAAACAAATCCTAATATAGTTTCATAACAAGTTACCCATATATGCCTTACTAATGTTCCTTCATTTACAAAGTTAATCAAAGATTTAACTATTCTACTAGGACTTGAAGTTAGAAAAGGATCTATCCATTTTAGTTGTGCTGCAATTTCCCATAATGCAATAAATATAACTAAAATAGCTACTCTAAGAATAATAATTTTAATTTTTCTTTTCTTAATGTTTTTTAAATATAATTCATGTTCCTCATTCATTTGCATTCTCTATTTCCCCCCATAACTTTTTAAAGTAATCATTATATTCATTCTCTTTTCTTTTATCAAATGGAGTTAAATAATCTCTTTCAAATGAAATTGTTACATCATCTTTTATAGTAGCAGGTCTAGAACTTAAAACTATTACTCTTTTAGACATTGTGATAGCCTCTCCTAAATCATGAGTAACCATTATTGCTGTTTTTCCTTCTTTTTTTATTATTTCAGCTACATCATCAGTAACCTTTAATCTACTTTGATAATCTAATGCCGAGAAAGGTTCATCTAATAATAATACCTCTGGTTTTAACGCTAGTGTTCTTATAAGAGCTACTCTTTGTCTCATTCCTCCTGATAATTCATTTGGTTTATGATTTGCAAACTTTTCTAATCCATAATTTTTTAATAATTCACATGCAAATTCCCTATTTTCCTTTGTGTATATTTTCTTTATCTTCAACCCTAACATTATATTTTCTCTTACTGTTAACCAGGGAAATAAAAAATCCTTTTGGAACATATAGCCCATTTTATCTAAGTTATTTTTAACTTCTGGGTCATTATATTTAACTTCTCCTGAGGAAGGTTGTAAAAGTCCACTAATTATATTTAATAATGTAGATTTTCCACATCCTGAGGGACCAATTATACTTATAAACTCTCCATTCTCAACAGTGAAATTTATATCTTTTAAAGCCTCTGTTACTCCATCACTTTTATGATAATTCATATTTACATCTTTTATCTCTAAGAGACTCACTATTTCCACCACCCTTTTGGTTAGATAGGAATTAATAATTAGGAGTTATTCTTTAGTCCTTTTAATCCTAATTCTTAACTCAATACTACTATTTCCTAACTATTTTATAGCTTCATTTGCAAAATCATTGTTTACAATAGTATCAAAGTCTGGCCTTGTTTGTATTAAACTTGAATCATAACCTTGTATTATATCCATTAATCTATTTAACCCCTCCTCACTAACAACAGGAGATTCTGAATATGCATCGATACTCTTATAATTATCAATAACTTGTGCTATTACCTTTTCATCAGTTCCTGGGAAATATGAAACTATTGATTCTGCAATTTCATCACTTGTATGTTCCTTAACCCATTGTTGTCCTTTATATATAGCGTTAGTAAACTTTTGTAATACTTCTTTATTTTCATCCATATATGATTTTGTTGTATAGAAACATGTGTATGCTATATTACCTGCTGATTCTCCAACAGAAGATACAATATTTCCACCACCATCATTTTCAAGCATTGTTGCTGTAGGCTCAAATAATGCAACATAATCTCCAGTACCTGATTTAAAAGCTCCTGAAGTAGCAGTAAAATCAATATTTGTTACCATATTAACGTCAGTTGATGGATCTAAACCATTTTCTTTTAATACATATTCTAGTGCCATTTCTGGGATTCCACCAGGTCTTCCACCAATTAATTCTTTTCCTTTTAATGATGTCCAATCAAAGTTTTCTTCAGCTTCTCTTCCAACTAAAAATGATCCATCTTTTTGAGTAAGTTGTCCAAATACTACTGGATAATCTTCTCTACCTTGATTATAGATATAAACAGCTTGCTCTGGACCCGAAAAACCAATATCAACATTTCCACTTAACAATTGTTGCATTGTTTTATCTGCTACACTTTCTAAATAACAACAATATTTTTTCTAAAATACTACTTATATATCTTAATGGAATTTTAAAAATTTCTAATTTGATACTTTTAATGTTAATGTGTGTTATAAATAATATTTACCCAAAATAAAAAATGCTAGATACTTAATTATTAGTACCTAGCATTTTTTATTTTATAAACTATTTCTTCTCTCTAAAATTAACTGCTCTAATTCTTCTAAATCTTCTAAGGTTGCTTTATTTCTTATAAAGCTTCTTGCCGATGATCTACTTCTTAAATAGCTTGAATATTCTCTATTATTTTCTGACCATTTTTTATTTGCTCTTGTTTGTGATACACTTGTTTTTTTATCCATCGATATTACTCCTTATTTTATTAGTAATATTATAAGGCTTACTATACTTATTGCTAACGCTAATAAACTTATAAATAAAATCACCTTATCTATTTTTCTCATTTTCTATTTACCTCCTTAACTAATATGATATAATATAGTTAAGAAGAAGATTTAAGGAACGGAAGGGACTGCTATCCCTTCCTTTAAGATTACTTACTTAATGCAAGTATTAGATTTATTATAGCTGTTATCAAGGTTGCAATTGATGTTATTAGCTGTATTAAATCTTTAGGATCTATTCCTTTTTTCTTCTTCTTTTTGTTTGCCAATTTTATCACCTCCTTACAATTATATTATACTACACGTAGTATATAAATTCAATACTTTTTTGTGTTTTTTAGATTTTTTATTAATTTTTTTCTATAATGATTATTTTTCTTTTTATTGGCTATACTTAAAATATAATTAATCTCCTTTTATATAATATAAATCACCATAGGGCCAGTTACTTTGTAGCTGGTTTTATTTTTTTGATTATATGTAATATGTTATAATACGATATATTAATATTGGAGGAAACAAAAATGTATAAATGTTATGACCCAGACAATCCCTTTAAAATGAGAAAGGGTGAAACAATTGTAGACTTAGATAAGTTTGTTGAAGATTTAAAGAGAAATAATATTCCTTTTACTCAAGAGCAGTATGAAGAAGCAAAAAAGCACCTGGAGCAATCCTAGTGCTTAACTTTATTATATTTATATTTTATCAACTTAAGGGCTCACATAGAGCTGTCTTTAAATCTCTTTACATTTTTCTATAATAATTTTATTATCTTCAAATTTTATTTCTACTTCTCTCTCTTCTTCTGTAATTTTTAATAATTCTAAAAGAGCAACTGGAATTGTTAATCTCCCACTTTTAGATCCTGACCCACTTTTATTAAATGTAATTTTACCTTTCATTTTTCAAACTCCTTAAAAACTCTTTATGTAATTTTTCTTCTGCTTCTTTCCTTGCTTTTATCGCATCTTCTTTTTTATCGTATCTACCAAGAAAATATTTTTTCTTTTGAAATATAATTTCAGCTTTCCACTTTTTTCTTTCGCTATCCCATAATACGCCTTTATAGCCGCTTGTATTATGTTTCATAGGTTTGCTGGTGCTTATTACTTGTATATTGGTGTTATCTATAATGTTATTTTTAACATGTATAGTACCTATTTTTTTACCTTGTAAATATTCATATTCTTTTCTATAACACCCACAACTTATTATAGCTCCACTTTGTAATTTACTTTCTGTAACATAAGCAATATTTCCACAATCGCAATAGCACTCCCAAATAATACTTCCATTATTTTTATCTCTATTTTCTGTTGTATTAAGTGCTATTAATCTCCCAAACCTTTTATTGCTAATATCATTAGCCTTAAATTGTGTTTCTTTAGATAAACAACCACAACTTAAAGTTGGATTACTCTTTGTAAGGTTATCTGCTCTTATCCATTTTTCATTACCACAGCCACATTTGCAATAATAATAGGTTTTATTATTTTCTCTTTTTCTTTCGAGGAGCAGAAGTTTTCCTACTCTGCTCCCTGTTAAATCTTTAGCCTTGCTCATAATTATTTCACATATAATTCTATAGTTTCATCTTCATTTGTTGCGGTGTACCAATGGAATCCAATATGGTGCCCTGACATTCCATTATCTTCAATATCATAATCACATTCCATTTCCTCTAATTCCTCCAAACTAATAAACATCTCTTTCATAATTCAATACCTCCATTTTTTTAATTTATTTATTTTTCTATTTACTTTACATTCTTCCATTTCTTAATATGTCTGTAATAGTGTTAATAGTAAAATCTCTAGTATCAATTATTTTTGTCGCTTTCTCTTCATTCTTAATAATTTCTAATACCTTATCTAAATAAGCATTACCTTTATCTGCTCTAAGTTTTTTAACTGCTTCATCTCTTCTTACGGCCTTTGGAAAATCTTCTCCTAAAGCATCTGCTATTCTTTGTCCATGTAAACCTGCTTTTTCTTTCATTGTTTCGATATGGTTTACTATATTTTCTCTAATTTCATTTGCCCATGCAACTTGCTTTTCAGTACCCTTTAATTCTACCATTTCTTTCTCTCCTTCTTTATAAAGGTAAGCTAAACATAAACCTAATTGGAATTTATAATCAACTGCTGGATATTCATTTTTAATTTCCTTTGCCATTTTATGAGCTTTAACCATTAATTCTTTCTTAGTCATTTTTAACTTACCTCCGTTTGATTTACTTTATGTATTTATTATAACGTACTTTTAAAAGTACGTCAATGCTTTTAAAAAAATAATTTAAAATATTTTTCGACAAAATAAAAAAGGCTAGTAAGTAAGATTTCTCCTACCTACTAGCCTTATAATTATACTAATTTTATTTCTACTGCTTCAATTCTTAAGCTCTCTCCAACTGTTCCAGCAACTTCTCCGCTACCTTTCCAATCAGTCCAACCTTTATTTTCAATATGCACTCTATATTTAATTCCGTCTTTAAATATTTGTACTGCTTCAAGCCTTAATTTTTCACCAGCAGTTCCTATTATTTCACCACTAGCTCTTTCGCTTGTCCACCCTATATTTTGTACATGTCCTTTAAATTTTACTCCTGGACAATTAATTCTTAATGCTTCTAATCTCTTAGATTCTCCTACTGTACCTGCTGTTTCTCCATCATGTTTTACACCTTGCCACCCTACATTTTCTACATGTGCTTCATATTCAACTTTATATTGTTCAGTCACTTGTTCAGTTGGTTGTTGTGTTGGTACTTTTTTATTAGCAATAGCTTCAGCTATAGCTTTCCCAATTGCATCTGCACCTAATTTCTTATATAGTTCTACATCTTCAGTAGCTTCTACGAAACAAGTTTCAACTATCATAGCTTTCATTTTAGTATGCTTTAACTCATATAAACCAGTTCTAATTTTTTGACCTCTATTCTTAAATCCTAACTCTTCTAATGCATCAACAACTCTTTGAGCTATCTCATGTGTAGAATATACGCATACCTCACTACCTAGAGCCCCATTATAACTATCATAAGCTTTGTTAAAATGGAATGATACAAATAAATCTGCGCCCCACTCATTTGCTTTATTAACACCGTAAGCTAAATCCTGATATTCATCTGAAGTATAATTTACTGGCGGTGTTACATCTAATACCTCATTCCCTAACTCTCTTAAATATTTAATAACTGCAGCTGTAACTTTTCTATCTTCTGTTAGTTCATCAATTAATGCACTTGCTCCTGTACATAATTCTGTATGTCCACCTCTAGATGCTATTTTCTTAATTTCCATAAATAAATTCCTTCTTTCTTTTATTATTTTTTATAAATTAAAAGAGAGCCTATTAGCTCTCTAAATTATTCTTTATCTATTAACTTATCGCTCACTCCTGGAATATAAGCATTTGTATTTTCTGTTGGATCGTTAAGCAGACCTAATAAAATTAAAATTGAACATATAGTTTGTACAATTCCCAAAATCTTTTCTGAATCAATATTTAACCCAAATTGGCATAATAATGATACAACTAAAGCTGCTAATGAAAGGATTGTTCCTTTGTTATTTAATCTTGTTAAAATTGATTTTAATACTTTTGACATAATTAACACGCTCCTCTTTCTATATCATCAATTCTTTTATGAGCACTTTTTATACTTGCTTCATTTTTAATTATTCTTTCTTTTAATTCATGTATATCTCTTTGTTGTGCTTTAATATCAATTCTAATATCATCCACGCCTTTAGAGATGTATTCTAGCTTAGTTCTAGTTTCAGCTTCCTCTCTTGTGTCTGCTCTAATATCATGCCCTCTATTTCTCTGGAATGTAGCATAGCTTATAACAGCACCTATAACTGTACAAGCTAATGCAATGCTTATTGTTTCCATTTTCACACCTACCTTTTATTTTTTATATTAAAAAAGAAGCTAGATTTTACTCTAACTTCTTACTTATTTTTTATTTAATTTAATAAATACTCCTTTTGAATATTTATTTATATTTTCCATATAATATTAATGTGATATGTACACTCATTATGGTAACTTCTATACATATTACAAGTTAGACTCTATTCCTGGAACGAAATTTTGGAATGGAGTCTGTTTTTATTTTACGAACAATTTTTCTCCAATCGCTTGGAATTTTAAATATAATAAAAGAGCCTAGTTTCCTAAGCTCTTATATTCTTTCTTTAATCTTATTTTCTAATTGTGTAATTAAATTATTTGTTTCGTTATCTAATACAACAAAACTTTCTTTGTTGTTACTAGACACTATAGTTCCAGTTTCATCTACCTCGCTTGTTGTATAAGCTATCCTATTTCCAACATTATCTTTTACTACTGCAAAACCTGTTAATAATTTCATTTTATCCCTCCATTAATAATAAATCTTCTAATTCAAATGTTAATACATTCATTAAAGTATCTTCACTTGTTTCCACTTTAAAATCTTCATATCCAAATAGTTCAATTTTATTTTCACCTTGTGTTTCTATATCTTGGGTATCTAATCTATTATTTTCATATTCTATTCTTTTAGCTTTTAATTCCCAACTAAAACTTGTTCCTGGTTCTCCTTTAACTATAAAATATGTTTTATATCTTTCTATAGTTTTTATTAAACCATTATAAATTTGCGTAAAAACATGGTACTGTGCATTTGTATTAACACATTCTAAGAATATATCTTCTATATAAACTAAACATTCACCAGCTTCATTAATTTCCCCAAAACCTAAATCTCCAAAGTAATATTCTGCAGTTTCATACGCATTTATTAACCGTTCTCCATAGTTCTTTGTTTTTTGTAAACAGTTCTTACTTCCTGAAACAGTTAAATAGTTAGCAGCTATACTAGCATTGTGGAAAGTATATCCATTGAAGTTATAGTTCCCCCAACTTTTTATATTATCCCCTGTGCCTGGGTGAGTATCTTCTGAAACTAAGAATCTTGCCATCAAACTTGAGCCTGACTTATACCCAAGAATTGTTCCATTATCACCATAAAGACCCATCATGTTCCATATAGTACCATTTCCATTATCCCAAGAAACAGCACCTAGTATTTCAGAAGGATAATTGGTTCCTGAAAAAAGCTGAATACCATTGTTAACAAACATTGGAGAATATACATTGATACCCTTTTTGTAAGATACCCCACCAACAGTTTGGTCACTGCTCCAGCAATCAAAAAAGTTATATTGAGTATCACTAGGTGACCAACCATTCGTTAAATCTGTTTTTGCAATATGAGAAAACCGTATAAAATCTCCATATTTAGCTAAAGCAAAGTTAACTCCGTTCATATCTCTATTTGATTCAAAGTATGAAAGTCCTACTCTTAGCATTTGCTCATTTCTATTCCAATCTTGAAATGTTAATCCACCAGCATTTAGACCAACCCATTGTTGACCATACTGGCTTCGCATTTCTCCAGTAATAACTAAATTACCATTTGTATCACTATTTAAAACAGTTGTTCCAGATTTATTTTTAATAGTTAAAGCACCATTTTTTATAGCAAGTCCATTCTTATCCATTACAAACTGTGTAGTGCTTATACTTCCTGTTCCTCCAGTTATTACTTCTGAAATAGTAGCTGTAATTGCTGTTGGAGTAATCTTCTGCTCTGCACTTTCCATTCTGCTTTCAATATTGCTTGTATCTGTAATATCAAATACTGTTGCAAAAGCTAAATACCAAGTAACAGGGGCAGAACCACCACTTAGATAGAAATAATTAGTTGAAGCAAAACTTCCACTTGAACCACAAGTTACCTTGAAAATATACTCTTTCCAATTACCAGTTCCTATATTATCAGTAAGCCACTCTGATTTTCTATCATTACCAGTTGCATTACTTGCCCAATTTAAAGCACAACCAGTTGGTATCTTTGCAATTATTTTTGTGATGAAAATTGCATTTGCTCTTGCCATGTTCCCCCAGTAGAATCCACCATGTCCAGGAGAAGCAGTTCCTTTAGTTGTTATTTGCATCATATGTGAAGAAGTTGTTGGGCAATCACTTGATTTAGCAACTCTTGAAACAACTACATTCCCATTACTAGCATTATTGTAAGTTCCAATACTATTGGAACCGCTTTTGAAAGTTGGGTCAGTAAATATCATTTTCCCTTGCAATGATGAAGTTGCTATTTGCTCTACTTTTGAAACTGATGAAGTAATACTATCTGTTGTAGCTTTTATCTCTGCTACTTTATTTGTTATAGTTTGATTTACAGTTGTTATTTGCCCATCTGTATATCCCTTTGCACTATTAATTGCATTAGTTTGAGCCATATTTGCTTTTGAAGTTGCATCATTAGCTGCAGTACTTATAGCAGAATTTTTAGCTGTGTTTATTCTGCTATCAACTGTAGATAATTGGCTTGTATGTGTACTTACTGTACTTTCTGTACTAGATACTCTCTGTGTTATAGAACTTAAATTAGTTTCTATTGTTGCTACTTTATTGCTTGTAGTAGTAACTTGTGTTTGTACATTTGCTATAGAACTATCTACATCTTCTGTAGCAACTGTAAAATCCGTTGCCTTGTTACCTTCTTCAAATTTAACTCCACAAATATATCCAATAGAACCACTCCATAATCTCATAGCTATTATACTCTTGCTTCCACTTGCATTAGATAATGTTTTCCAAGTTATCCAGTATCTTTTCCACTCTGAAGTTAAAGTGTGTTGTGTATTTCCATCAATACTGCTTGTTTTAACACCTTCACTTGAATATCCACTAGCAACACTCCTTGGATGGAAAAAAGATGTAAAACTACCTTTCCCTTTAGCATAAAATGATAAAGTATATTCTGTATTAGGTTTTACAACAATAACGTTACTCCAAGTTGCTATATCTACATAAGAAGTTCCAGTTGAGTTATCCTTATGTAACACCTTGCAACCATGATAAGTTTCTGTAGTAATTGTTCCAACACCTTGCCCATATTTCCAATCCTTTGTTCCAAGTAATAAATTTTTTGTACCAATTTTAATATTATTAATAGCTTCTGTTACATCTGTAGCTTCAACCTTTAAATCTATTTTATTATTTAACTGAGTAATACTACTTTCTGCCGTATTTACTCTACTTGTTAAGTTAGATACCTTCCCGTCTACTCCACTTAACTCGGATTTAGTGCTATAAGTATTTGCTACCGTAGTTTTAAACCCATTTAGATTTTGCTCCAATGTAGCTTGTTTATTTTCTACAGTAGTAACCTTAGTATTTAACCCACTTATATTATTATTTATAGTACCTATGCTACTTGTATGACTAGCAACTGTAGTATTTATTCCATCTACTGTTGCTTTTAAAGAAGTATATTTGTTACTTATAGTAGTTATATCACCTTTAATAATTGTATTTTCACTTATTAAAGCATCTATCTTCCCTTGTGCTACTGTAATAGCTGTTGTATTACTTTCAATTTTAGTATCTATATCCTCTATAGCCGGTGTCCAACCTGTTGGTTTGTTACCTTCTTCTAGTTTAAGATTTCTGTAGTAATAAATATTCCCCCCAACTAAACCATTTAAACCAAATAATGTTTTTGTATTTTTATCTATAGCTGTTTGAGTATAGGTAAAAGAAATCCTTTGCCATTTAGAGCTAGCATTAATATAATTAAATTTTTGATAACTTTCACTTGGATACCAGTAAAAGCCTATGGGTGTAGGTGTTAAAATCTCAAATGTTAAAGTATATGTTTTCCCTTGTATTCTACTTATACATGTAGAAACCTCAGTATTATATACATTACCATTATTTATAGGAGATATTTTTACATAATCATTTTCAATTATTGAACAATTTTTATTACCATTATCAGAGCCATTTAGTAAAATAGTTTTACTATTTAATATTAAATTTCTTCCACCAACTTGTATATTATCTACATTAGATTTAAGAGAGTTGAAAGCAACTTCTAAACTCTGTCCTGTAAGGTCTATCGCAACTTTACTAGCCTTAATTAAACTTGTATTAGTATCTTTATTAAGCCCAGTAATAAGAGAACTATAATTAATTTGCTTTTCTCCTATTGCATCTGCTGCAACCATATTAGACTTTATTAAGTCATCTGCAATTGCCTTTTCCTTAATTCCAGTATGGTCTATAAGTGTTGTAGTACCATCTGCTCCACGCAAAATAAAGTTAAAATTCCCTTGGGTATCTTGCCCCATTTGAATTCTAACTTTATTATTTTTATCTTTAAATTGCATTGTAGGCCCTACTATAGAAAGTCCTCCATCTGTAGAAGCTATACTAAATTTATTAGTAGAAATTGTACTTGTTTTTAAATCTTGTACACTAATATTAGATGCTATTAAATCTTTTATTACTGCATCAGCTATAACTACATTTGAAGCTGTTAAATGTATCAGTTGCCCAGATTCACCAGTAATATTACCAGCTAGTAGATTCTTTATATTTGCAGTATCACTTTCAAGCACATTTATAGTTCCTTTAACTGCATTTAATTCTGTTATATCTGCTTTTCCTATTAATGCATTATTTATAGTTGCATCTGCTGCTATTAATTTTTCTATATTTGCATTAATAGCGTTTAAATCTTTTATATGTGCAACATCCGATATAATTTCTTCTATTTTAGCAGTTTTTGCTTCTAATGTTTGTGTTCTAATAGATACTGCTTCTACATCTTTAATATTAGCTTTTTCTATTAATGCTTCTTTAATTATTGCTTGTTCTATTACAGCTCTATTAACTTTATTTGTAGTACTTCCACTACTAGAAAAACTATTTTTATTTTTAGTTTCTCCTTTTGCCCCTATTTCACTTGTAAGTCCTCCAGTATAAGTAATCTTTTGGCTTAATATAGGTATCTTTCTTACAACATTTTTAACATCAGTTACAGTTATAATATCGTAAGGATCTAAGGATAAATCTCCTTGCCATTTCATAGAATAGCCTAAATAAGATAACCCATTTAACTTATTATATATTTCAGTTATTATAGTTTCAGTTACCCATTGATTCTCAAACCCTAACTCCATAGAGTCTGTTCCTATAGAGCCTTTAGATAAAATATTATTTTCATCAACCTGGCAAGAAATTTTACCTACTTTATATTTAACCTCTTCTCTTGTGTAATTAAAATAATTATTACCATCTATAGATTTTTCAACTTCACCTAAAGTTTTAATGGTAAATTTACCATCACGAGTTATAACTGCATTTCCACCACATATAGAAGCTACATAAGATAAAACCTCTCTACAAGAAAAGCTATCCAACTTTTTAACTGTATAAGCTGGAAGGCTTCCTGTAAATTCTACTCCTGTTTTATTAGATAGTTCATTAACTACCTGCTGTAGTGTTGGCTTATCTCCTAAACTAGAGAAATATGGAGTTTCAAATTTTATCATATTGTCGTATGCCGTAAATTTAGTTGTATAATCCGTTTTTTCAATATCATCTATATTGAATATGCCCATTAATATATATTCTATTGTAGAACCTATTTTTAATCCTAACTCAACTTTAATTTGGCTTGTACTATAAATAATATCTCCTCTATTAAGTAATGTTAAATCTAAGCTTTGAGATATTGTATTTCCTATTGCAAAACCTTCTTGTGGTTGAGTATACTCTAAAGTTAAATTGACTAAATCCTCATTGGTATAGATATTATTTCCTATTGTAATTTTACATTCAAATGACCTGGAAGGTTTATTTATTTCTAATTTATAATCTGCTGTTGTATTTTGCATCTTAACCCTCCCTATTTTTTATTAATCATTTATCATAAAGTCAATTACAGATAACTCTGCTGGTGAAATATTATAATTAGAATTTAATAGATCATCTAAATTAATCATATGGATATCTATTTCATTTTCTATAGATAATAATTCAGCTATATCTCTATTCCAATCTTCAATATGTTCCTCTTTTAAAATTACATTCCCAATTTCATTTGTCTTTAATTCGCCTTTTTCATCTTTTTCAGCGTATTTATCAATTAACTTTACCTTTTCCTCATTGTAAGCTTTAAGCTCTGTGTTTATCTTATTTATATTCTTTGTAATTGCATAAGCTACTTTAACTGGTAACTTAGCATTATTTAATTCTCCTAATACATTAATTGTATTTACTATTCTTTCATTGCTTAAATTTAATATCATAACTATTTATCTCCTTTTCTTATCTTTGTTACTTCTTCTATAGAACTAGCATTTAATAATTCATCTTCCAGTTTATAAACTTGTTGCTCAAATTCTGCAATATCTGCTCTAACAGCTACTTTATTAGTGTTATAAAGTTCTTGGTTAGTTATATTTTTATTTACACTTGCACCAGCTCCACCATCTGTAGAAATACTAGCACTCATATAAGCAACTTGTGCTCCATCAATTTTACTTATTCCTGTTAAAGTTATATTCTTATTTGTTTCTAACATATTTAATCATCCTTTCTACTTCTCTATAAAGTTCATTTTCAGACCTTGCCATTTAACTTCTTTAGCTTCTTCATCATACATATATGCTGGAGCAGTTCTATCTCCTACATACATTGTTTTAGTTATCATTCCTAACTCTGGATCCGGAAAAGTAACCGTAAAAAAAACTCCAGATACTGCATTTAGTATCGGAGCAATTTCACTTTGTTTTAATGGTCCCCATTCCAAATTTAATTTTCTTTTTACTGCTATTCTATCTCTAATAAGCTCTCCATTAGCATTTCTATTAGATTCACCATCAAGATCACTTATTGTATGTTCATAAGTCTTAGGGGTAGCTATTTTAACCCCGTTTATACTAATCATACTACCCCTCCTATACTGGAATTAATGTAATTCCACCTTGTCTTTGCATTTTCCTTAATTGGCTTAAAGCAACTTTACCTATTATGCTACCATCAATTTGTAATATCAAATCTCCGTTATAAGAATTATCGCTACTTCCTACACTTCTTGGCATTCTATCTGCAACCTTAGAAGCTAAATCAGTTATCCACCCTGTATTATTTTCTAAAGGCATTACTGCTTCTTTACCTGCTTCTCCTACCATAGCAATTGTTGGACTATCTATAATTCCTCCTTTTGCTAACATAGGAATTGTAGGGATATTAATACCCTTACCTCCTAATCCTGGAACCCAATTTGGAAGTTTGATTTTATTTAACCCTTTAATCATGCTATTAACAGCACTAATTATATAATTTATTGGTTTTTTAGCTATTGCTTCAAGTCCATTAAATATACCTTTAAATATATTTTGCACTCCTTGCCAAGCCTTTTGCCAATTACCAGTAAATACTCCAACTATAAAATCTACTAATCCACCAAACATAGTTTTTAAACTGTCTAATATAGGTTTTATATAATTCCCTATATTCCTAAACGCTTGTATAAATTCATTTCCTAACCAATTTACAACTGGTTTTAAACAAGTATTCCATATACCAACAAGTATTTCACCTATTTTTTCTATCGTAGGTTTCCACGCCTGCCATATTTCACTTAGTCCATCTACGACCTTTTTAAGACATTCGCCTAGGAATTGAACTACTGGTGCTATACAATTTGTCCATAGAGCCATTGTTACTTTTACTACATTATCTACTACAGTACACCAGGCATCCCATAATATAAAAAGTATAGGTTTAAGTACTGTAATTAAAAAATCTCCTACTAGTTTTAATGCTCCCATAATAGATTGAAAATATGGTGTTAATGCACTTACTAAAGCATTCCATCCATCTATTAAAGATTGTCTAAAACTATCACTTGTTTGCCATAAATATAAAAAAGCTGTTGTTATGGCTGCTACTGCACCTGCAATTAATGCCGCTGGCGTCGTTAATGCAAGCCCTGCTAATCCTAAAGCTGTTGGTATTAATTCAATCCATCCAATTACACTTGCTATTGCTCCAGTAATTGCACCCCAATTCCCAGCAATAAAAAAAGCTACTATACCGGAAATTAATCCGCCTATAATAGATAATATAATTTCTTTATGTTTCTTTATAAAATTAGTAATATTTTTGAATACACTTCTTACCTTATCGGCAAAGGCTTCTACTTTTCCAGTTAAAGAATCCAATGAGCTTTCTTGCTGCGAAAAATCCCAGTCGTCCATTCCGATATCACCTACACCTGATGTTCCTCCGGAACCACTATCACTATCCGAACCAGTTGAACTAATAGTGTTTATTTCATCAAATCCCATTAATCCTTTAATTTCTTTTGCTGCTTTCTTTGCTGCACTTCCAACTCCACTAGTTGAATTACTTAAATTATCCATTGCAGTAGTTGCGCTAGATACATCCGAAGTTACTGCTCCTATTGCTGAACTTGAATCACTTTTTACACCAAATAACCGTTTCATAAATGCACTAAATACATTTGCCAGTTGAACTAACTTTCCCATAACTGTATTTATCACTTTTATTACTGGAGTCAATGCTGCAATAAATCCTTGTCCTAAACTTGCTCTTAAACTATCGAATTGTAATTTTAATATCCTTACTTGATTTGCCCATGAATCACTTGTCCTAGCAAAATCACCTTGTGCCAATGCTAATTGCTGTTGAACAAATGCATATCTCAAAGCAACTTTTTCTTGTTCCGTCATAGCACTAGTTGTTTTACCATATCCATTGGCTAATGCGTATTGATCTAATGCAGTTTGTGTCATTACAATACCTAAATCTTTTAATGTTTCAGTTTCTCCAGAGAATACCGATTTTAATTTAGTATAAGCTTCATCTTGCGTTATGTTGTAGAATGAAGCTACATCTCCAGCTAATCCAGTAAGAGTTGTTGACATTGCATAAGCTTCATTTTCAGCAAATCCAAAAGCTTTTGCCATTGCCCCAAATGTTCCAGTATACTTTTTAGCCATTGTTTCACTTAATCCAAATTGAAATGCTGCATTTTGTGCAAAATTATTTACTTGCTCGTTCATTTTAGTAAAAGTAACATCAACTACATTTTGTACTTCTGCTAAATCACTTCCTAAATCAAGGCATGCAGATGTAAATTCAGCTATTTTTTTTATTGCAAACGCTCCGGCTAACACTTTACCAGCTTTACTTGCTATATTTGTTATTCCTCTCATTTGCCTATCGAATTGGTTTTGATTAACAACCAAATCTAAACCAATTTGCCCTACACTTTCTGCCGACATATCCCACCTCCCTTATGCAAAATAAAAACACCTAGAATAAACCAGGTGTTTAATTATTATTAGCCATTGCTATAAACATATTTTTAAATCCATTCATAGCCTCATCATAACTTTCTTTATCAATATTTTGTGATTGCCTTTTCCTCCAATCACTTTGTATTCTTTTTTGCTCTTTAGTAAATCTTTTTATTATATCCTTATCCTTTTCTGCCCTAATAGAAATGATCTGTCCTAATGGTGTATCTGGCATAAGTCCACTAAGTAAAGTTGCAAATTCACTCCATGTCATATCCTGTTCATTTCTCAACCTTATTCCATATTGCTTTGCAAAACTTGCTTCTATTAAGTCATAATCATCTAATAGATCATACCAAGATTCTTGTTTTCTAGCTGGGTGTATTAAAATTCTTTTCTACCTCTTCATAGCTTTGGTCAGAAACTCCAGCCATAATACCTATAAATAAGACTTTATAATCTGCAAAAGACAACTCCATATTTTCAATTTCTTCAAAAGCACTTTGTCCTAATGCTAATTTAACAGCCTTATCCATTGCTTCTAATTCATTTTTATTATTTTGCATTTCTTGATTAATTAATAACATAGTATTCTTGCTATTATTAATCTTATATTCCTTTCCCTCTGCAATTTTGATTACCGGTTTATCATTAGTCAATTTTTTTGAAATATCTATCATGCCCATTTTTTATCCCTCCGTACTAATTGTTGGTTTACCATTTGAAAGTACTTCAAACTCTAATACTCCAACATTTGTTGAATCTCCAGAACCTACATTTGTAACATTAACTATACAATCAAATGTTACTTTTGTTCCATCTGGGAATACCCATTCAAATTTACTTTCCAACTCTTGTGCATTTTTAAATAATAATCCCGATACATAATCATTCCCTTCATCTCCAACACACCTTTTACCACTTAGTGAAATAGAGAATCCTTTTCCAGTTGACATTCTTCTAGTCCAACCTTCTTGGTCTAAAGCTGACCATTCTTCGATATTGTTATCCATAGATAAAGAAAATGTTTCTAAATCTTTAATAGTTTTCATATCTGTTGGTAAAGTACTAGCAGCACCCTTTGTACCTATTTTAAATTTATTTTGGTGTACTGGATAAACACCACTTGTTACCTCAGCCATTATCTTTCATTCCTTTCCTTTCATAATAAAATTCTAAATCTATAACTCTTTCATATACATTCTTTTCGTCTGTTCCCACATCAATAGGCTCATTTGTTATTAACTTAATCATCTTAATTCTGTGATTATTAATAACTACGCTATTTTGTTTTAATAACTCTTCATATAAGTTATACGAAAACTCTTCTGTTTCTCTTGCATTTAAATTCCAATGTATAAGTATAGTAATTGCCTTTACTTCATAAGAAGAGTTTTCACGCCCTCCTAGGGCTATTCTAGGTGTTATAGTATTTTTATCTTGATATACTCCGATTGATTTATTACTCTTGTTATCAAGCTTTCCTATATAGTAGTTATCAGCTTTATTTTCAAGGGTCTTCAACCATTCTCTTATATCTGCTAATCCTAGCATTAAACTCCTCCTATTCTCTTATAAAACTCTTTAAATGTTTTTCTACAAAAATCTTTTTTCTTTCCATCAATCCAATCTTCATACCATTTACCTTTTGCATTTTTATTTTCACTAGTATTGAAATTGTATTCTGGATGATAATAAAGCCTTCTTGCATAAGGAGTTGATGATACTAACGTACAACTCCCTTTTGAACTATTGCTATAATCAACAAAAGTACTTTCGTTTTGTAAAGTACCCCCTTGATAAATAACTCTAGTTTTTGTTTTCCCTTTATACTCTCTTCCATTCTTAGCAAATTGCCCCCTAACACCATACTCCTTATATGCTTCTTTCTTTGTTTCTCCAAAGGGAATTACTTGTGATTGCACTACTTCTGTGTGCAAAGCCTCTGCTGTCATTTCTAACGCTTGTACTTGTGCTTGTGTTAATTGCCTAATTCTTTGTTGATTAATTGTTATAGTACTTGTCACTCTTGCCATAATATTAAATCAACTCCAACTTTGTATAATTAACTGTACCATCTGGATTACGTGCTTTTTCACCTTTATATATGCTTCTTTTTATTCCAAATACATTAACTTCTCCAGATGATATAGAAGAAATACCAGGAGCAATATCTCCTGGTATTAATGCAGTTCCTTCTATTCTCACAAGCTTTTGTTCTGAGGTTAAAACCGTTTTAGCTTTATCTTGATAATTACATTTAATATCAATTTCAATTGACTTTAAAGGCTCACCATCTTCATTTATTCCCTCTTGGAAAATAGTAACTTTTATTGGGGTTTTACAAAACTTTTTAGGAACTAAGCAAGGATATTTCATAATTAAAACCTCCTAAAACTTAATGAACATAATCCGGTTTGTTTTAATGTTTCATGCAACTCTGTCGGTATTGCTACACCTTTTATTAATTGTACATTCCAACTACCCCCAAAGTTCATTGATACTCCATTAATGCTATAACTAGATAATACATTTTCAATAAGCTCTGCATTTTCATATTCAAACTCTGCTAATTCGCAAGTTACTTCTTTAATAATATCCTTCTGGAAATCAGTTAGCTTTTCAAATCCTAAACCTTTGATCCTGTTAAAAGTTAATGTATCAATATGTCTACTAGCTTTTCTTAATGCTTTATCTATATCCTTTTCCTCTATCTTATTACCTTCAAAAATATCAGTATAATATGATTCATCTACATAAGACATACGCTCACATCCTTACATAAAAATAAGGGGACTATTTCCCCTTACCTTTTGGTTTAGTTTCCTCTTTATTTTGAATATCAATAGCAGCTAATCTGGATATTAATTCTTCATTTTCTGCTTTTAATTTTTTATTTTCCTCTTCTAGGTTTAACTTCTCTTTCTTTAAAGTTTCATACTTTTCATACGAAACAGTTTTACCAGCTCCATATTGAATTACTGTTCCATCATCTTCTACTATGTCGTAGCCTTGTGCTTGATACATGGCTTTTTGAGTTTCATCTATTGTATAAACCTTATTCCCTTTTGTTGCCTTCATATATTATTCCTCCTAACCTTCTGCTTCTGCATTAATAGCAATACCACAAGCTTTATTTTTGATTAAGAATGTATCGCCATATTCTCTAGTTTGATATACATACTTATCTGCTGTTCTTGAATCTGTACCTGGAGTAAATAACTTCATATATGCATATTTACTTCTAGTTACTTGACAAGATGGATGAATAAGTATCATATTTATTTGTTTTGCATCACCTGCAGCAACACATCCATTAGTAAAATCATACTTAGTTTTCATTCTGCTAGATGGAACTTTAGTTATTTCTACATCATCTAAAGAATAAACTCTTCTATCTACTCTTCCTGTATTGCTTTCTGAGTTTATATTTCTTGTTAATCCTTCTGCTTGTTTAATTAATTTATTAATAGAAGGAATAACATAAAGTATTCTTCCTTCGCTTGGAACTCCTGCATCATCCATTTTCTCCATTTGGGTGTCAAACCAATCTAAAATATTAGCAGCCGTTAATGATGCATTATCGATGATAGCTCCATTTGAAGCAAATACCTTTGCTTCTGAATATAACTTAGAATATCTATAAGAATCTCTTTCCGGAATAGCTTGTTCTGTTTCAAATACATTTTGAACATTTGCTACTTCTATTACCAAGTTGGTTTCATCTATATCCATTGGATCTAAAGCAAATTCAATATCTCTGTCATGAGCTAATTTCTTTGGCTCCCATTCATTTGATATAGTTCCAGTATTAAATCCCATATTACTTCTGTTATGATCTTTGTACCCACTCACTGTGATGTTAGGTAATTTAATAGTTTGTGCATTAATAAATTTTACCTGCGGATTAGATTGTTCTAATGCATAAGATGTTAACTCCTTTTCATATTTTTGTTGTAATGCTTGTTCAAATTTTTCAGCGTAACTATATACTGCCATAATTTCATCTCCATTTCTTATTTTTAATAATTATTTAATTCCAAATGCTCTTGCTATTGCATCATTTGAATTTACTTTTTGTTTTGTATTATTAGCTCCAATTATAAAACCATTTTTATTTTGTTCTTGCTCTTGTTGTTGTCCTTTAAAAGAAGGATATTTTTCTAATACCTTATCAATAGCTTGTTCCATAGTTAAATCATCATTAACCATAGCCTTAGCTAATATAACTACATCATCTACAGAAGTTGCTACAACCCCTTTAGATAAACAAGTTACTTTTGTTTCAGCTAATAAAGCTCTTTCTTCTGCTGCAACTCTTGCCTCTTCAGCATTAGTTAAAGCTTCATTTTTCTTTTCTTCCTCTGTTTTTTGACTTTCTCGCCATTGCTTAAAAGCTTCTAACTCTTCCTTAGGTGGTTGGTCTTTCTTTGCTCTAGCAACTCTTTCCTTTACTATTTTGTCTAACTCCTCTTGAGTAAAAGTTTTAGCTTCTTCGCCTTTTCCTTCTCCCTCTTCTGGAGTGCCTTCATTTCCTGCTGGATTTCCTTCTCCCCCAGTACCATCTCCTCCATCTGCTTGAAGTAATCTTCCTACTCCTAATCTTTTTCTTAAATTAAAATTTGTTATAAACATAATTTCCTCCATTTATAGTCTGTAGACTTTTATTTCCTTACGCAGTTTAAAGCCTTAAGCAAGTTTTGGGCATAATAAAAGCACCTACCTAAGTAAGTGCTAAATTAACTCTATTATCTTTTACCTGGTTGCCATCTATAACCACAACCTTGACATACATTAAATAGTTTTTTACTAGTAACTCCACCAACCATTGCTCCTGCAGTTCCAAATAAGAATCCACCTGTTGCTGCTCTACCTAAACTTAATTTCTTATTAGTCATACCAATACTTGTACATCCGCATTTAGGGCATTGAACTGGTTGCCCCATTTTACTTCTTTTAATTTCTTTTTCTATCTCAATTTTTCTTCGTTGCATTTCTAAATCTTTTTGCCACTCTTCTTTAAAACTAGTGCAAGTTTTATAATTACTAATATAATTTTTATCAAAAGCAAGTCTTATAATATCGTGTATCCACCATATATATAATCCCCCAGCTGTTATTGTAAATAATAAAGCCTTTTTCCAGTTTCCCAAATACCAGTGGTGCAAACCAAAAATAAACCCAAAAATACATAATAATAATGCTGTTACTTTGTTCTTTTCTTTCATTTTATCCCCCATATTTAACATAATAATACAATTATTATATTATAAACACGATATCCTTACAAGGCTTTGTATCTCACCTAATCTTTCTTTCCCACTTTAATTTTTGTGCCTTATAAGTTCTTTTATTCCCATTATCAAAGCTTCTATTTTCAAGATTAGTATATCTCTTAACTTGTCTTTCAATATAGTTTTGCTTCTGTTCCTCATTATATATCTCCAAATTTTCTTCTTGCTGCTCTTTTGTAGGTTTTATAGGTTTAGATGTTATTCCTTCAAAGTATGTTGTGTGAGTATCTCTACAATTAGGATGATATAATCCTTTTGCTATAGCTGAACTGAGTAATGGATATGGTCCATCTTTAGAACTTCCACCACTCCATACATCATCAATATATATTTTCCCTTGATGTGGTGTACATTTAGGACAACCTCCACCTCTACTTATCACTATAACTGTACTAATTCCCCATTCTTTTCTCTTATCTCCTTCACCTTGAAGATAAGCTCTTTTATTTGCTGTTCTGATAGCCATATCAACATAACTTACAATATTAACTCTAGCACCATTTTTATATTCTATACAATTAATACCGTTGGCCATAAAATCTCTACTTGCCATATCAATAGCTTTTTCTATAGTTCCAGCACCAGTATTAGCGTATACTTGGGCATTAAATATTATTTTTCTATATTGATCATTAGCCATTCTTAACATTGCTAATTGCGCTTTCTTGAAATCTTTCTTAGTAGCTTTAATCAATGCATTAAGTTTTCTATCATTTATTCTAAAAAACTTAGAATTTAATGTAATATTCTTTTTCTTTCGCTTTTTGAATATATATCCTTCTCTTAATGCTGCTAATATTTCAATTTCTTGTTGCATATTGCCCTGTTTATAGGCTTTTTCTAATACTTCCTCTATCTGTTCATTAATAGTTGAAAAATATCCTTTGAATTTCTTTATATTAGTGCTTCTATACTTTTCTAAGGCTTTAAGTTGCTCAGCTTGCCACATACTCCATTCAAAGCCTTCTGTTTTTTCCCAATCAGTATGTCTTTTAATATTTCCAAGCATAGAGTTTATTAATTCTTCCTCTATCTTTTGAAACGCTGCAACTATATCATAATCTTTATCCATTACTATATACCTTATAGCCTTGTGCTTTATACTTCCTTATTTCTTCTTTTAATTTAGTTTTTGAAGGTAATATATCTCTTTTCATTTCAATGATATTATCTTTCTCTACTGCATATATACCTAACTTTACATGTTCCTTTGCAATATCAAATAATCCTTTAAGCTTATTCTTCTCCATTTGGTATACTCTGTTGTTTATTATTACTTTCTTCATTACCATCAATACCATCCCCTTTATTTAAATCTAAATCCTCTCTTATACTTGGTTCCTCCATAGTAATAATTCCTGTTTGCTCTTTAATTCTTCTAACTTCTTCTTCTTTCCATTCTTCGTCTTTACTATCTCCCCACATTTCCTCAACCTTTGCTTCAATACTCATTGGTGTATTTGGATTAGATAGTGTTTCAACAACTGCTTCAAATGAAGGTGATGCATATTCTCCAAAACTTATTTCTACTTCTAAATCACTAATACTTTGATTTAAAGAAGTATCGTAAGCCTTAAATATTACATCAACTAATCTAGGTAACATTTCAGTTAATGCATCTATAATAGCTTGTCTTGAATAAAGAGTAGTTTTTTCTTTTTCTCTTTGAGCTTCTGCATTATCCAGTTTCTTATTATCAATTCCTAATGTTGATGGAGAAATTAATCCTTGTAAACATAGATCTAAAGCTGTAACGTAAGTTTGAAGATAAGATTCTGTTGGTATACCCGGTTGTTCAGTAGTGATTTTACTATCTGCATTTTCCTTCATACTCTTATCGGTTTGAATAAACCTATTATCAAAGTAGTTAGGTTTCATTATTTCCCCAGTCGTAATATCTCTAGGTAATAAATCATCTGGTATATATGTTTTGGCTCTTCCAGCTCTTAAAGCATCTATCCATTGACTCCAAGTTTCGTCTAAACTATCAAAGTTATCTGTTTTACCATCAAATATACTTTGTCCTCTACCTTCCCATTTCTCTGACTCATAAATCATATATGGTACAGCCATATTAAAACTCTTATCAAAAGTTACATCTTCTAAAGCACTTGTTTGAGGAATACTACTTAATGGCACTTCATTATTATTAATAAATAGTTTATATGTTATATATCCATAACCGTAAGTTTCTTTTAAGATATATACTTTTGTATTATGTTTATAAGCCGTATTAAAGACAATTTCTTTCATGCGCCCTCTTTCATATACTATCTCAATATCATCACCATCATAAAACTCTATAATAGGATATTTAGATATATTTGAATCAAAGGATATCTTAAAAGCACCATCACCAGCTACTAAAACTTTCTTTGTTGATCTATCTAATAATTTATAAAATTTATTTTCCTTAACTATATCTTCCCATGTTTCATTTAAGTTACTATCTTCAAAAGATATATCATTTAAATCAGTTAATGTAATATCAGCTAATTTGTTAACTATTATTTTAGGTAATCCAGTATGTATTTTTCTTATTTCCATACCTACTGTTGGAACACTCCCCCAAAATGAGAAATTATTATTTTGCAACTGCTTATATAACTGCTCTAATTCATAACTATCGCCCCTATACCAAATCTTATTTTTAAATACATTTGTTTCATAATTCATACTTTCTTGTATATTAAAATTAGTTGTTTGAGCTTCTTGTATTCTTAAAAAGCTTCTCATGAAATTTCTCACCTTCTCTGCTATCTTCAATTTCTTTCAACTCCTATACGTTCTTTATATGGTAGCCAACTATATTGAGTACTATTAATCATATGGTCATTTGCATCTTCTGGAGTATTATCTTTATCCTCCATCCAACTATATGTTTCTAATTCAGATATATAATTTACACAATGATTTAAAATCTTATATTGATTATGAGCAAACCATCCTAATTGAAGATTGATTCTATCTATAATAGTTGTTTTCTTCCATGCATTATTAAAATTATATACTGTACCATTTAGCCTTTTATATTTAGCAAACTCTGTTATAGTAGCTTGGTCTGCTGAATCTATAAATACATCTTTAGCAAATCCCCACTCTTTTCTATTTCTCTCTAAGAAATCTATAAAATTCTTTACCGTATCACTTGGCGCTATTGGTATATCTAAATTAGCATTGTTATACACTCTTTCATCTAGCACAAAACAATTACCTTTATTAGTAACCCCAATAAAGCTCATAGAAATAGTATCTGGACTATTGCTAGAATAAGCCGTATCTAATCCAGCACTAAATATTTCAAATCTTTCTGTCTGTTGCCTATTGCTTCTATCTCTAATAAACTTCTTAGTATATTCTTTACTAATAACATGATTCTTTCTATCAAAGTTGCTGAATATAATTCCTGTTGCTCTTCCTCTTAATCCTAATATCTTATTTTTATATAACTTAGTACCTTTAGGTGCCGATAACTTCTTTTTCTCTATATCTGCTTCACTTAATGATGCATTATCATAAAAAGAAAAGAACCAGTATGTCCAGTTTGGTTTCTCCTCACTGTTCAACTGCTCCATTATTTCTCTTGGTACATCATCCCTATATTTTTCTAATGGTCTAGCACAATTTATAAATTCCTTATAGATTGGTAAGTTAGGATCATCTGGATTAAGTGTCATCATTAAGTAGTCATTTCTAGTACTTATTTCTCTTACAAACTCAACATTAGCTGTGTTAACCTCATCTATAAGAACACATCCAAACTGTGAACCTAATGCCATTTTCCATTTTTCTTTATTATCATAACCTAGAATATAAATTACTTTTTCGCCATTTGGAGTGGTATATCTAATATGTGGTATCTTATCATCTTTATCACCATTACCGTTATACTTAACAAACTCTCCAAATACATCAGTAATTCCATATTCCTTCTGTATTATATTCTTTTCAGCTACTCCAGTAGTCTTTGCTGCTATAACGTGCTGTTTTTTTTAGACTTAGCAACTTGCAACATAAACTTTAATATTCCTACTGTAGTTTTTCCTGCTGCAGTTGTTCCCTCTAAACATTCTACTGGTGCATTATGCTTTATAAAATCCTTATATTTCTTTGATAACTTGTATTCATTACTCATTATCATCTTCCTCTAACTGTTGTAATATTGAATCTAATTTAGTTGTAGAATTTAAATCTACTTTTTGTTCTACCTTATCGACAAATAGCCTATATCTCTTACCTAAAAGCTCTGCTGCTTTAATTCTATCCTTAGCTGACATATCCTTCTTAACTATCCTAGCCGATGAACATCCCTCTCCTTCACCTTCTACAACAACTACTTCCTCTTTTAGCTCATTTCTCATTACTGCTGTAAGATATTTCATAACTTCTGCCGCATCTGCTATGCTTTCATCTTCTATTTTCTTTAACTGTTCATCTATATATTTTTTAATGTTAGCTTTTGTTAGTAGTTTACTTGCATTTGCTCTAGCTGCACTATCTTTCTTAACATTGGGATAAGCTTTTTTATAAGCTCTAGTAGCATTAAGGTCTACTAGGTACTCATTAGCAAATATTATTTGTTTATCTGTTAGTTTCTCCATTAATGCACCCTCCCTATAAAAATAAAAAACTAACTTTTAGTAAATAAAAAGCTAGTTTTAATAAAATTAATATTGCATACTATATTCTAAACCCTAAAACATTATTTTTATTAATAGTAAATTTAAATTTATCTTTTTCATCTATTTTTTCAATTTTATTTTCTATTAAATATCTTGAAATAATTACTTCAGTTACATATTTACCAATTTCAAATGGTATTTTATCATCTGCACCTTTTAAATAATTTTCTAAAAAAAACTCTAATTTACTTTTATAAAATATTATTATATCTTCTTTATCATCTTCATAGTAATATTTAGATATAAAATCATCAGATTGAATATTTTCTATTCTACTTCTAAGATCCTTATTAATCTTCATTTCATCCAAAATGAATTTTTTAAAAACACTATTTTGTATACTTTCACTATTTATATGATAAATATTAATTAACTTTCTTAACTTATTTAAAGCAATTATTTTCTTTATACTTATAAAAAATGGTATTAAACATAGTAAATTTATTAAAATATTAAAAATCACATGATAATATTCTGAGCTTTTAATAAGCTTAACGATAAATGTATCTTCTGTAAATCCTGAAACAGTAAATAGAAAAGATATATATGCTACTATTTTAGAGTTACTCAGCTTAACTTCATAATTTTCTCTAATTTTTGTAATTTCTGTTGTTAATAAATTTTCATAATGAAATAATCTTTGTTGTTGAATAACTATATCATAACCATCACTTTCTTTTATCTTATGCTCTCCCATTATTATTCTCCTATTTATATATTAATTTTTCTAAAATTTAGTATACCATAAAATATATCCGAAATAAATTATTAAATTAATATACGTTCAGCAATATTCAGTACCTTCCATAATTGTATTAAAATAGACACATAAAAATTTATCCTAGGTGTCTATTTTAAAATTCTATTCATCTTTTTACGATTAAATATTATCATAAATTAATGGTAGTATGTTGGGTATAAAGTGGGTATAAAAAGGGGGTTAATTTTTTATAACTCAAATCTTTCTTGCTTATATGGATTATAGAAAATAGTATCTGCTAATTTTCTTATAATTCTATTTCTCAAATCTTTTCTGCAATAATCTACACTATACTTAAGAGCTCTTGCAGTTTGATTCCAACTTAAAGTTCTTTTATTAGTATATCTTAATTCTACTAACTGCTTTTCTTCTTCTTTTAAACTTTCTATTGCTACATCTAATCTTCTTTTTAATGTTTGCTTTCTATTTAAATCTTTATAATAACATATAAGTTTTTGCTCTCTACTCATAACCTCATTTTCCACACTACTATTAAATTTATTAGTGATACCTGTTTTTTCTTCATATTGTATAGCTGAACATCCTTTATACTCTTCTTCCATTTCTTTTATCTCAGCTTTTAATAATTCTATTTTATTTGTTAGATCATTATAATCATATAATATTCCTTCTGTTTTTCTAAACAACTCTTTATCCATCTCTCTTCTCCTTACTCATATTTTTAAAAATAAAAAATACCATATATTCACGTTTGAATAGTACGGTATTTACATAATTTTAATATTTAATTATAAATTAATAATATATTTTTATTAATAGGCTCGATAAATTGAAAATTATCTATCATAATATAAAACTTAATTTACCTATTGCATGATCCTTAACTTGTTAATGGTATAGTTAAACCTTATCTGGAACATCATATTTTTTGCTTTTTCTTTTCTTATTATAATTAACAGTATTAGCTTTATAAGATTCTTTGATCCAGCTTAATATATCCTCCTCACCTATTAATTGATTCATGTTATTCTCTTTTAAGAAACTTTCTTTATCCTTATAAATTAACTCTATCATTTCTAATATCTCTTCTGGAGTACCATGATGAATCTTTCTATGACAAAATGGGCACAAATTAATAATATTTTCTGGAGAATCTATAATATTTTGAAATTCAAAATCGTTTTTCTCTCTACCAGTATATTGCTGTACAAAATGATGTTTTTCATAATAATACAATCCATTTCTTTTAATAAAAGTAAGTCTCCCTTTTCCTTTATGTAATGTTTGCTCAAAAAAACATGGAGTATTAAAATATTCTATTAATTCTTCAAACCCATTTTTTGATTTTTTAAAAGTAGATTCAATATCTTTAAATAATTGACTATGTTTATTATAAATCTTCCTTGTAGTGCGTGGTGCTTGCTCAAAATTATACTTTGTTTTTAACATTTCCCAACTATACTTTTTATAATTTTTTAACTCTATTGGATTTATATCCTCTATTGTAAATCCTTTTGTCTCAACCATCGGATGCTTTGCACGTTCTCCATATATCTCTTGATTTGTCATACATTTAGGTTCATCTCTTACAATTGCTCTCAATAATACTCTGCTCTGGTCATATCCAATCACAGAAGGTAGATGTGTATAATAAATATAACAAATATCTCCTTTTTTTATATTTGTCACACCTTTACCTTTAATTTCCCAAGCTATATATCCTTTTTCTTTATATTCATTACGAAGTCTATTAAAGTCTGTTTCTAAAAAATCTGCTGGAAACATTATTACGTTATGTCCTCTTTCATCTACAAAATCTTGAATATCATAATTATTTTTCAAAATAAAATCCCCCTTTTTTATTAATCCTTAAATTAATACTCTCAATTTTCATAACTTAATAAATAATTCATACAGATTATAACATATTTTATAAATACTTTCTATTAAATTTTCAAAGATCATTCATTAAAGGACCATTTAAAACAACATCTAAATTTGTAATCCCCACTACATCTTATAGCTTGTCCAAAGGTCCTTTCTTAATATTTTTATTGTATAAATGCATTAAGCATTAATAACTTGTTAATTAAGTATTAAATTATTCATCTTTTCTCTTATTATTTTTTCTCCTTATTTTCTGTAACTCATAATAATCTATAAATCCATATTCATCACCATACTTTAGACTTCTTGCAACTATACTTAACTTTAAATCTCTATAAAAATAATTGAATAATTTTATTCTTAACTCTCCCTGTTGTGTTGTCATTCCTTTTACATCTATGTATTCAATGGATCCATCATTATGATATATAAGAAAATCTGGTGTATATGTCATAGCTCTATATAACTTACCAAACTTTTTAAATGAATCTATTAAAGTAAATTTAGGTTGTAATTCAAAATTTTCTATCTCGCCTCTATACTTTCTTATCTTTAGTGCTTCATAATATTTTGCTTCTTCTTTAGAATCAAATTTAATTCCATCTACTACTATTTTATGGCTTAAATATTTGCTCATTCTCCACCTTTTATTATTTAGAGGGGAATTAACCCCTCTCTCAATTAAGCTATTATTTCAATATTTTTTAATTCTTTTAACTGTTCTTGTAAGTATCCTTTTATGTTAAGAATTGCTTTATTTCTCCATGCTCCTCCATCAGCTTCAAATATTGCTGCTTTTGGTCCTTCTTGCATTCTAAATATAAACTTACTTATTGGTTGCTCTACTTCTGGGAATGTTCTATAAGGTGCTAATTCTACTGGATTAGGTACTATAGCTTGTCCTACACTTGCCACACCAGTTTTAACTGTTACTTGCTGACTTACTCCATCATCACCAGTAGTTTTAACTGCTTCATCTTGAATTAATCCTGTATATTTTAATAATGTTGACTTAGTTCCTACATCAACAAATGAACTTTGTAACATAATATTAAATTGTTCTGTGCTTAAGAATCTATCATAAACAACATTGTTAGGTAATATTGCTTCTACACTTATATATTCTTCTCTTTCCCTATCAATATTTAATGGACTATATAAAGCTACTTCCTTATGTGATTTTACTTGAATTAATAATTTTTCTGGAAGTGTATCAATATTTGATTTAATGTAATCTACTAATCCTGTTAATGTTGATACTGTTAATGTTTCTGCTTTTGGAACTGTTACTCTAGTTAATCTTTCTTTTGTAAATGTTCCTTGTGGTAAATCTACTATAGGCTCTTCTTTAATCCCTAACTCTACTAAATATTCTAATGCTTCTTTGTTTATCATTTTCTATTCCACCTTTTTATTAATGTGCAAGGTTTAAGCCCCTTGCCATGGCTATATATTTAAAAATAATTATTTAACTAATCTAATACCTTCTAAATCTATTTCTTTTTCTTCTGCAGTTGTTAATACTTCTCCAGTTTCTTCATCTACTCTCATTACACTTTGTCCTGGAACTTGTTTTTTATATTCACTTGCTAATACTCCACCTTTTCCATCTGAACCAATAACAATTTTAGCTGCTAATGCCTTACTTGGTGCTAACTTAGTCTTTGCAACTATAGTTACTTCTGTAAGTTCTCTATCTTCTCCAGTAGATAATGTCATATCAACTGTTAACTTTCTTTTTACTTTCCAATCAGTATTAGGATCTGTTATATTAGCTAATACCTCTCTTAAAGCCATATTTACCTTTTCTGCTAATGCTCCATCTGCAAATGTTTCTAAATTTATAAACTTTTCCATACTTTTTCTCCTTTAATTTAAAAATTTATTTAATCTATAATTACAATTTTCTTTAAAAACAACACTAAATCTTTTGCCACATGACTCCAATATTCTTCCTGATAATGCTTCATCCAAATCTAGTAACATTTCTGGTGTACATTCTGTTGATATTATGGTTGGCATGTAGTTAAGATATCTATAATTAAGAATTGGATATATGTGTTTAATATCACTTTCATTTAATTCATATGATATTTTTCCCTTCTTAACTTTATCTTTAAATAAGTCATCAATAATAAGAACTTTAGCCTTTTTATATCTATTAACTAACCTATCATAATCCTCTTGATACATAGCTAATGCTTTCAGCTCTCTAATAACTTCTAAATAAGGCATATATACTACAGATATTTTTTTATCTAATAGAGCCTTTCCTATAGCTAAAACAATATGAGTTTTTCCTGCTCCTGGTTGTCCCATTAAACAAAAACTATTTTCTCTACAACTTTTTATGTCATCAAAACTAGTAATATAATTTGCTGCTTTATCTCTAGCTTTTTCAGTTATATCATTGTATGGCTTATATTCTCTTAGCAGCTTAATATCTTTTATCTTCACTCCAAAGTTTTCCCATAGCCTATTCAAATAATCTTCTGTATAACATGAACACCTTACATATGAACCTTCTTTTTCTACCCAGCTTGTATCATGACATTTATTGCACTTATAATCATTCAAAGTTGTATTGGCTCCATTTGCTCTCACTTGGCTTAATATCCTGTTTAATGCCTCCATCTACTCCATTTGCTCTCCTTTTTTCCAATATTCCTTTTACATAGCTATAACTATGTTTCCCATTATTATCTGCTATATCTATAGCCTGCTTTACTTCTTCTAACGAATACATCTCTATATCTGCTTGTACTTGCTCTGCAATTATAGGACTTATAGATACAAATCCTCTTTGTTGCATATATAAATAAATATTAAAATCACCACTACAACCACCTATTTCATTATTGTTTTCTTTACTTTTCTTTACTTTACTTTGGGGATTAATGTCATCAGAAACTTCTTCATTATCGTGATTAATGTCAACAATAATTAAGTTTTTGTATACATTAACTGCTTTTTCATCTAAAAGTAAGTATTCTTTCTTAATTTCAACCTTAGTTCTACGACCTACTGCTTCTAAATATCTTGATTGAATCCCCTTAGAAGTAAGTATTTTCTTACTTTCTAAGAGATTTCTATCAAATAACCCCCACTTTATACAATCATTAATGACAACATTAATTGAGTTAATGTCAACATTAATTCTTTTAGAAAAGAGTAATTGTTCCTTTTCTGTCCACTCATAGAAGTAACTGTTCTTATAAATCTTCATTAATAGTTTTATAACTATAGCAAAACCTACTACTCCATGTTGAGCTTCTATGAGTGCTATTTTGTCATCTTGATCCATATCTACATCTAAAGGAAAATAATCTAATCCATTTTTTTGTGGTCTTGCCATTTAAAATCACCTACTCTGTTAACTCTTCAACTTCTTGTACTGGTTCTGTATATTCTACTTCTTCTATTACTTCTCCAGTTTCAAAATCTATTTCCATAGTATCTTCATTTAAAATACTTTCTTTGATTGTATTATTATCGGCTGTATAAGCTTTTTGCATTTCTATAGATAATATTCCCCATTTAGATAATAGATTTCTTATAACTGTCTTTTTTGCCATGCTATCAAAATCTGTTTGCCATACACCATTTTTAAAATTATATGTTTTTGAAAACTTCTTTGCATGAGCTTCCATATCTTCTTTGCTCCAATAAACAGTTTTTTCAAATCCATTTAATAATTTAAAATATCCAGCATATCCAATTACTTTATTTGACTTTCTTTCAGTAAAATCAATTTCTACTTCTTCACTTAATGGATTCCAACTTATAAGCTCTCCCTCTCTAATTTCAACTACATTTATTGCTTTATATTGTCCTGTTCTTAAAGCTAGTTGAATGAATCCTTTATATCCCATTTGAAATTGAGCTTTATCCTTATAAGGTACTACCCATGCATATCCTAAATTTTTATCTACTGGTAAATCCATTGTTGCTGCCACCATACAACTTGCAATTACACTCATAGGTTCACATTTCTTTAAATTAGTATCTGAATTAACTAAATTAACAATACTGCTCATATATTGAGGTGCTCTTTCACATAAAACTTCCTCAAACCTTTTCTTAACTGCTGGACTATCCATAAGTCCTTTAACACTATTTGCTATTGCAGGAACTTGTCCTACTACTTCCTTCTTTGCTAATTGATTTTTTAAACTACTTGCTGTTGCCATAATTATTTATCCTCCTTAATATTAAATTTTCTACTAATACTTTCTTTAATAACTTTTTCATAAACTTCTGGATATTCTGCTTTCAGTTTTTTACTATCTACTCTATTAGATGAAACCTTTTTCCAACTCAAACTATATCCAGGAGCATATGCATACTCTGCATTTCCTATTTCAAATTTAATTTGATTTTCTAATTCTTGTATTTTATTTTCAAAAGCCTTTAATTCTTTTTTCATATCTAAATAAGTTTTTATCTTATCCTTATATTCAAAACCCAATTCTATTGCTTTGTTTTCTTCTACTTCTTTATATCTTTCCTTAAGATATTTTTCTGCTGCACTTGATCCATCTAAATCAGGTGGTGTTTTTGCTTCAACCAAACTCCAAAAGTCCTTTTCCAGTTGAATAATCATTTCAATTAATTCTTCATCTCTAGGCACTTCTTTCCATATAAACTTTTGACCACCTACTAAAACTGCTATATACCCTTTATCTGCTCCTGTAACTGCTAAATAATGTTGAACTTGTAGTAAATAACTTGCTGGTATTTCTTCATCTTCCCACTCTTTTAATAAATACTGATTAGCTGTTTTACACTCAAGAATTGCATTTTGTCCTACTATTTTTCTATCTATGTTAGCTACCATAAAAGGATAGTCTTTATGTTTATAATGCTTTCTATCTCTTCTTACTTTTAATCCTGTTCTCTTTTCAAACTCTTTAGCAACTATATCCTCAAATATATCTCCAAAATAAGCACTTTCTGATTGCTCTTTAACATCTGTTATAGGCTCTGTTTTTTCTATATATACTTCAAACTGTGTCTTATACTTATTAACTCCTGCTATTGCTCCAACATCACTTCCACCAATTCCACATTGCCTTTCCTTAAGCCACTCAAGTTTATCCATTTATTTATCCTCCTTAGTATCAAAATATAATCTATCATCATTGCCATCATATCTAATGTTAGATATATACCAATCTGTATTATCAGAATCATAAAGTTTAAAACCTTCTTCATTCAGTATATTTACAATAGCTACTAAAATTTTTAATAATACTTTAAAAGCTTTCATATTCCCTCCATTTTTATTAGATTTTCTTGTGTATATCTTTATCTAGTGATATACTGTTCTTGATTGTTTTTGAATTGATTGAATCTGAATTTACATGAGCGCCAACTCTTTCAGATGCTATCAATTCTTTTGCTTTTTCTATAGCATCTATATAGCTTAATCCTTCTTCTGCAATTAGCTCTTGTGCTAATCTAGAAACTTCTATATAATCTCTTAATCTCATTTATCCAACTACCTCACTTGAAACATCAACTCGCACAATTTTATATCCTTCACTTCCTCCATCTCTAGTAACCGCATTATATATAGCTTGTCTAGAAACTCCTAAACTTTTTCCTAATTCATCCGCAGAACTTCCAATAAAAATTGGCAGTTGATATTTATCATTGCTACAAGCCATCCAAATTAAATCTTTCTTTTTCATGATTACCTCCTAATTCTCTTAATTAACTTACTTACTCCATCTAAAATTGATGCAATTATAAGCATTAACAAAATAATTATTATTAAAACTAAGGGCATTACAAAGGTGCATATGCCCCATATATTTAATTCTTTCATAGATTCACTCCTTTAAACTTGGGTTGTGTTTTCTTATTATCACCCCTTCATCATCCTTGAAAAATTCTAACGAATCTCCCTCTTTAAGGTTTAATAATTTTCTCACTTCTACTGGTATTGCTACTCTTCGTAGCTTATCAACTTTTCTAACTAATCCTAAACTTTTCATACATTTTTCTCCTTTTTTTGATAATATTTTTATGGTAAAATATTCTTGAAAGGGGGTGTTTATATGATTACTTGTTATAACTGTGGTGCTATTAACTCTACTGCGCCTATCATGACTCCAGATGGTGATAAATTTATGCTTGTAACAATTCCAGCTAAAGGAAATTTTTCTTTCCCACCAAATGGTATTGCTGTTAATGCTTTTTCGTGTAATAGATGTGGAGTTATAACTTTAGGCACTCTAGGCAACACTGCTAGTAAATAGTTTCAAAAAGTACATACTTTTTAGGAATGTTATTAAAATTTATACACTGCTCTTGAACTGGTACTTCTTGAGCAGTTCTTTCTAATTCTTCATCACTAACTATCTCTACATTGTTAAAATACCAATTTAAGCAATATCTCTTTAATACCTCACACTGTACAAATATAGGCATATCTTCATCATCTATTTGAAGAATAAACTCTTTATTTTCTCCACCAATGTTATAAACATCAATCCAAGGATATCTTTCATCTACTTCAAAACTTAATGTTCCTATCTGAACTACTGAAATTGTAGCTGTATCTACTTCAATATTTGTATCTGCTGTTTTTATCATTTTTGACATATTAAATTACCTCCTAAAATAAATTCAAAATAAAATCTCTACCTTTGCCTGTCCACTTTCTGTCATATATTATTTTCCCGTTATCCAATACATCTTGCTTAATGCTTACTAAGCCTAATTCAGAGTATTTAGAATATAAAAGCCATGTTTTATTTTGCTTATACTGTATTTTCTTTTCTGACAATAAATTATTAAGTTTTGTAGCACTACTCAACCCTAATTCCTTAGCAATTTCTGATGTTGTATATAGTTTATTTTGATGTACTAGCTTGTCCCTTTGCTTTTCAGCTTCTAACCTTGCAGCTCTTTCTTCTTTTAATTTTGTCGCAGCTGCTATAAGTAAATCTGGATTATCTAATAATTCATCTGTTGCATACATTCCGTACTTCCTCATGCTTGGTAACACTTCTGTTGCTAACCACATTTGAAACTTTTTAGCAACATCATTATTAGCTTTCATTCCAAGTAGATAAAATAAGCTTTCTGGAATGTAATCATCTTTCCCAACATGTTGGGAAAAGTTTAATTCCTTACAGTAACCATTCATAGTTTCCCATCTTACATACGTTTTCCCATTTTTAATTTGTGTAAATCCAAAACCTATAGCTGTATCTTCAGCATTTAAAGAAATACTTGCATCATCATTTTTAATTGCTCTTACTTCAAGTTCTAATTCTTTATTAACAAATAATTGAACTCCTTCTTTATGCTTGTGTTTTATGTTTTCCATTTATACATCCTCCATATTATTTATTATGTTCATTTAACTCCTATAGGCTTTTCAGCCTGTCCATCTTTTGGATATATGTTATACAATATCTTTTGTTCTAGGTTTTCTCATGGCAAGTATTCTTTCTAACTCTTCCCCTTCACAACCTAATTTTTTTAAATACTCATCATTATTAATAATTGTGGTTGCCCAAAATTCTCCAAATTGTTTTTCTAATGCGTCTATCAATCCATTCCAATATCTTTGACTAATTTCATTTATTTTTTCTGGATCTTCAACTGGATTTATGCAAACAGCTGTAAATTTACTTCCTGGCATTGTAAATACTTCTGTTCCTATTCCCATTTCACTCACCTCTTAAATTTATTTATGATATTTTATTCATCTGACTTGATAATTGTTAAAATATATTTTTATTCCCACATACCAATTTGTTGTGGTCTATCTTCTTTACTCCTTCTCATCAATCACCTTTTGTTAGTGTTTCGGAAACTTTTTAATTAAAAAAAATTCCTACTTCAGCTTTTAAATTTTGACATATAATTCTAGCTTCTTTTACGGTAAAATCTCCAGCAGTCCCATTTAGTTTCTTATTAAATGTTGGAACTGATATTCCTAACATATCTGCAACTACTTTTTGCTTTATATTATTTTCAGCTAGAAATCCTTTCAATTTAAAATATCCTTGTTTTTTCATATATATCACTCCTTTTGTTAGTGTTTTGGAAACACCTTATGACTAAATATTACAACTTTCCTGTTTCCTTGTCAACAACATTTTTGCGTTTTTTTTATAATTTTGTTTACAAAAGAAAACAAAAGGAGTATAATTTCAGTATAAGAAATTTTAAGGAGATAAATTCATGTATGATTTAGGTAACTTATTAAAACAACTAAGAGAAGAAAAAAATGTTTCTATGGACAAAATGATTGAAGACTTAAAAAGTTTATATTCAATTAGTATAGCTAAAAGTACCATTTCTAAGTGGGAAAATAATAAAGCTGACCCCTCAATGGAAAATGCTAAAATATTATGTAATTACTTTAATGTATCTTTAGACTATCTACTTGGCTTATCAAAATATAAAAATAAAGAAGAAGAGCTTACTGCTTATAAAAGTAAAATGATTGAATTCGCTGATAGATATAATAAAAATTTTTATGAAAAGCAACTTTTAACTAGCTTCAATAAACTAAATGATGAAGGGAAAAATGAAGCTATTAAAAGAGTTCAAGAACTTACTGAACTAAGTAAATACAAAAAAGAAGACAATAAAATCGTTGAACTTCCTAAAAGAGAAAAACAAATATGGGAAGAACTAGGAAAAGAACATTTAATGCCTATAGCTTCTCATGATAAAGATGGTGAGTTTACAGAAGAAGAATATAAACATGATGATGACTTAATGGATAATGAAGACTTCTGGAAATAAATTAAGTAAAGGGGAATGAAATTTGACTTATGATGAATTATTAATAGAAGCTGATAAGCTCGGAATAATTGTTAAAGAAGCCAACTTAAAAACACGTGATGGTCATTGTAAAGGAAATAGAATAGCTATTAATAAAGATTTATCAAACTATGAAAAAGCTTGTGTCCTAGCCGAAGAGCTAGGGCACTACTACCTTACTGTTGGTGATATAACTAATCAAAAAGATATTAACAATAGAAAACAAGAACTCATTGCTCGAAGATGGGGATATAATAAGAAAGTTGGAGTTATAGGACTAATAAAAGCATTTGAAAATGGGTGTAGAAATCGCTATGAAATGGCTGAATATCTAAATGTTACAGTTGAATATCTAAATGAAGCTATCGAATATTATGCAAGTAAATATGGTGTAATGCATAGAATAGATGACTATATAATCTACTTTACCCCTAATCTTTGTATTGGTAAGGCTTTTAATTACTAAAAAATAATATTATCTATATGAGGTATAAAAATGAATGTTGCTATTTATGCTAGAAAATCAAAAGCTACTAAAAAAGGAGAATCTATTTCTAATCAAATAGATCTTTGTAAAAAATATTTCACTAATACAACAAATGAAGATGTTAATTTTTTAATTTATGAAGATGAAGGCTGGTCCGGTGGAAATATCAATAGACCAAACTTCACGAAAATGATAAATGATGCAAAATTAAAAAGATTTTCCGCTCTTATATGTTATAGATTAGATAGAATTGCTCGTAATGTAGCTGACTTTTCTTCTACTTATAAAATATTAGAAGAAAATAATATTGCTTTTATAAGTATCACAGAGCAATTTGATACCAGTAGCATTATGGGGCGTGGAATGCTTAATATTGCAGCTACTTTCGCTCAAATAGAGCGTGAAACAATAGCTGAACGTATAAAGGATAATATGCTTGAACTTTCTCGTACTGGTCGTTGGTTAGGTGGTACCCCTCCACTAGGATTCAAATCAGTTCAAATCACAGAAAATGATAAAAAGATGTATAAACTAGAAGTTATTGAAGAAGAAATGGAAATAGTACGCCTTATATATAGACTATATCCTAAATATAAGAGCACTGTTCCTATAGCAAGGTATTTAGTAGCTAACTATATAAAAGGCAAAAATGGGGGCGATTTTAGCCGAAATACAGTATTACAAATATTAAAGAATCCTGTATATTGTTGTTCTGATAATGAAGCTATTAAATATTTTAAAAATAAAGGGTCTTTTGTAAATGCAATAACATCATCTGAATATGGACTTATGGTTTATAACAAAAGGAAAGGTGGTAAAAAAGAAAATCCTATAGATGAATGGATTATTGCTACTGCTAAACATCCTGGGATTATTCCAGGTTCCGAATGGGTAAAGTGTCAAAATATTTTAGAAGAAATTAAAAGTAAATCATCTCCAAGAAAAGCAACTGGTAATAAATTTTTATTATCTGGTTTATTAAAATGTGCTAGATGTGGTTCTAGTATGTGCTCTTGGAGTAGAACTAATCGCGGTATATATTATAGAAGTTATAGGTGTGAATTAAAAAATAGATCTGCTAATAGATGTGATTCAAAAATGATTAACGCTGATGAACTTGAAAGCTTCGTTATTGACTTATGTAAAAATATAAATTTAAGAGAAATTATTAATGCTAAAAACACTGAAAAAAATAATTTAACCTTAAAAAATGAATTATCAACTTTAAATAAAAATCTTAATGAAAATAATAAATTATTACAAGGACTTATAAAGAAATTAGCATTAATAGATGATATTGAGATTTTAGCTATGATTCAAGCAGAGATAAAAAATCTTAAATCTAAAAATGAAAATATTAATAAAAGAATTAATGAAATAAACCTTTCTATGTTTGATATTGAGGATGAATCTAAAACCGAACAATTGATATTAGAAAGTCATGAACTTTTTAAAAGGACTATTGATTTAATTGATAATGTTGAAGATAAAAGAAATTTAATAACAAACTTTATTGAATATTTTACTTATGATAGCAAAACAAATAAAATTGAATATAAAGTAAAGCTATAGATAATTCTATAGCTTATATAATATGAATATATATTGTTGTTTTGAATGGGTTGAATCTGCTCCTTGTCCAGTAGATAAATCAATTTTTAGTCCCTCTTCTTCAAAGAACCCCTCAGTAATTGCTACATACATAGGTGCATAAAAAACAGATCTAACAACTTCATTTAATCTTACAGTTTGTAATTCTATATCACTTTCATCCTTAGTTGATGTTTTTTGACACCCAACAAAACTAGCTCCTATAATAGCTATTCCCCCTATAATAGCAGCAAATTTTTTTAATATTTTACTCATTCCTACTCCTTTTTAGCTCAACTATTTATATTATTATGATTTATATTATGATTTATAGTTGATTTGTGTTAATTAATGTAGTTTTTAATTAATAGAAAATTTATAAGTATTTACTATTTTTTTTTTTAGTGTTAAAGTATTTTTGTATTAAAAAAAAGGAGGTCCTATTAATGAAATTTTTCAGAGAATCTATTTTACTTCTTTCTATATATTTTGTAAGTGAAATAATTTCGAAACTACTTAATTTACCTGTACCCGGAAGCATAATAGGAATGATTTTATTATTTGTTTTACTAACATCAAATATTGTTAAAGTTGAAAAGGTTGAAAACTTAGCTAACTTTTTTCTAGATCACTTAGCATTCTTCTTTATTCCAGCCTCGGTAGGACTTATGACATCTTTCGCATCTCTTAAAGGGAGTATTTTTAAAATAATACTTCTTTGCATATTAACTACTATAATCGTCATTTCTGTTACTGCTATTATAGTGCAATTTATATGTAATAAAAAATCTACAGAAGAAGTTGAAAAAAATAAAATTAGCAAAAAGGAGGCTTAATCAAATGGATATATTTACAAATAATATGTTTTTTGGAATATTTATTTCTTTAATTGCTTTTGAAATAGGTTTATTTGTTTATAGAAAAACAAAACTTCCACTTTTCAATCCACTTTTAATAGCATCAATAATTATAATTGCATTTTTAAAAATATTTAATATAGATTTTGATACGTACAATAAAGGTGGTCAATTCATTAATATTTTCTTAGGTCCAGCAACAATAGTACTAGCTGTACCATTATATAAAAATTTATCCCTACTAAAAAAAAATTTCCTTCCTATTTTTGCAGGTATTTTTGTTGGAAGTTTAGTTAGTGTATTATCTGTTATTTCTATTTCGATTTTCTTAGGCTTAGATAATAGTTTAACTATTTCCCTACTATCAAAAAGTGTTACTACTCCTATAGGTATAGAAATTACTAATAGTTTAGGTGGAGTTTCCTCTATAACAGTTCTTGCTATTGTTCTTTCTGGAATAATCGGTGCTGTAGTTGGACCTACCGTATTTAAAATTTTAAGAATTAATCACCCAATTGCTAGAGGTGTTTCTCTAGGAACGGCTTCTCATGCTGTTGGAACAAGTAAAGCTCTAGAAATAGGAGAAACTGAAGGGGCTATGAGTTCATTGTCAATTGGAGTTGCAGGAATAATTACTGTATTTTTAGCGCCTATTTGCTACTCTATTTTATCTATTTTCATGTAGAAAAAACCATAAGATATAGTATATATACTTACATATCTTATGGCTTTTTTATTTTCAAATATTATATTTAATTTATAAACTCCATTTTCCAATTATAGTATCCAGTCTTCTCATCTTTTTCATATCTTAAATATGCAGAGAAAAAAGTACCTTTTTTACTTTTTAAATTCCTAAATCCTACTTTTCCATTTTTAAGTAATAGTGCAACCATTTCTTTAGTTACCTTTTTACCCATGGCTTCTATAAACTTATCATTTTTCCAAATAGTAAACTTACATCCATTTTTCCAGTTAGTACATCCAAAACCTTTTTCACCTTCAATTATTGCATTACCACATACAGGGCATTTACCTACTTCTTCTGCCCCTTCTGGCTTTTCAACCTTAAATTTTGAAAGCATAGAAGTATCATTTTTTATCTTTTCAACAGAATTTCTAGTGAAATCAAATATCAAGTTTAGAAAATCTTCTTTTTTAAATTTACCTTTTTCTATATCTGCTAGTGTTTTTTCTAATCTACCTGTATATTCTAAATCTAAAAGCTCTTTTGCAGGAAATATTTCTACGATAGTTCTACCTAATTCCGTTGTTGTCAAACTTTTTCCCTTTGTTTTTATGTATCCAATATCTTTAAGCTTTTTTATAGTTTCTGCTCTAGTTGCAGGTGTTCCTATACTGAATCCACTTAAAATTGCTTGCATCATTTCATCTGAATTACTTTCATCATCTGAATTTTCATCTTTTTCTTCCTTAAAAGACTTTCCGCAAGTTTCCATAACTCTTAAAAGGGTTTTTTCAGTATGATACTTAGGTGGTTTTTTAGTTACTTTATTTACTTTGCTATCTATAATATCTAAATGTTGACCCTTTTCAACTAAGGGAAGGATAGTATCCTTTGTCTCTATTTTTTCAACAACTCTCCAACCTTTAACTATTTCAACTTTTCCCTTTGAAATAAATTCACCTTTTAATAATTCATTATTAACTTTTAAAGTTATTTTAGTTTCCTCGAATTCTGCTACAGGCATAAATTGCATAATAAATCTATTTTTAATAGCATTATAAACATATTGTTCCTCTGTATTTAATCCTTTAGGAATAACATAAGTAGGAGTTATTGCACTATGACTTTCTACCTTTGAATTATCAAATACTCTTTTTGATTGTACAAACTTAATTTGATCTTCATAAGGTAATCCCTTTTTATGTGTTTCTAACACTTTTTTTGCTTTATCAACTAAACTTTCTTCCAAAACACTACTTGCTGTTCTTGGATAAGTTATAAGCTTCTTTTCATATAATCCTTGAGCAACTTTAAGTACTTTATCTGAAGTCCATCCTTTATATTTGCTAGTAATATAACCTTGTAAATTAGAAAGGTTAAAAAGACTTTGAGGATACTCCCTTCTCTTTTCTATTTCCTTATCTACAACTACTGCTTGTTTTTCTTTTAATACCTTCCTTAAATTATCTAGATAATCCTTTTTTTCAAACTTTTCAGAAGAATTTTCATAATAAAAACTTTCAAATTCTATGCTATCTTTAGACTTTAAATTAATTAATAATTTATAGTAAGAAGACTCTTTAAAATTTTCAATTTCCTTATCTCTATCATATATAATTTTTAATGTTGGAAGTAATACTCTTCCAATATTGATAGTCTTTTTTTCACTTGCTCCATAACGTAAGGTTGCAACTGAAGTTAAATTAATTCCTATTGTCCAATCAGCTAATTGTCTCCCAATCCCTGCATCTTGAAGTTGTTTCATTTCACTATTTAGCTTTAAATTAGACATTCCCTTTTTAACTTCATCCTCTGTCCATTCATTAAGTAAAAGTCTATATATAGGTTTCTTGATATCATAATGAATAAATAGTTCATCTGATATCACTTGCCCCTCCCTATCATAGTCTGTAGCAGAGATAACTCCATCAACATCATCTCTATCTATTAATCCTTTTATTATATTAATTTGTTTTTCAGCACCTTTATCTGTAACAGTTCTATTTACGTTATCACATTTAATCTTATATTTAAAACCTTCAGGAATGAACGGAAACTTTTCCATTCTCCACCCCTTCATATTTTCATCATAATCCTTTGCATCATATAATTGAAGTAAATGTCCAAAAGCCCATGTAACTAAATAATCTTCGCCCTCATAATAACCATCTCTTCTTGTCTTTATCTTAAATGCGTCTGCAATATTCTTAGCTACTGATGGTTTTTCTGCTATAATTACTTTTTTCAAAATACTCTTCTCCTTAAACCTGTATTAATACATTACCAGATTTATATTTTATCCTATTTATTTTCATAATTCAAATTTAATTCTTACATCTCATTAAACATCCAAATATAAAATGTTAAATATGAGGCAAAAGTTACCCACCCTATATAAGGTATCATCAATACACCTGTTATTGTATCAACTTTAAAGAACTTTATAGTAGTAATTATAATTAAAATCAATAAAATTATTATCAAGATAAAAGAAATTCCATATAATCTTAAATTGAAAAATATTATAGGCCATAAAAAATTTATCAATAGCTGTACTAAATAATAAAAATAGCCGTTATAATCTTTTTTTTCCGCCTTATTATTCATGTATATTCTATATGCTGCAATACCAATTAATGTATACAGTACAATCCATACTATTTGAAAAATACCATTAGAAGGTGTCAATAAACTTTTTTTCAATGTATCATAAACATTTATTGAGTTTCTTGTAATAAATCCTACTAATAAACCTCCACCAACAGACATTAAAATATTCTTTAATAACCCCTTAAAATTAAACTTATTATTTACACAAAATATTTCCTTAATAATATTTTGTCTTTTGCCTTTAGGGGCTTTTTGTACTTTTACTTTCTTTTTCATTACCATCACCTCTTATTATTACTAATTAAATATATGTTTCATAATAAGAAATAATGTTTACCCATATTAACTGTTTATATATTGCTTAACTTTAACATTAATCCATTCTATTAAATCTTGAATTACCTCATCTTTATTCTTTTCATTTAACATTTCATGTCTTCCATTTTTATATAATTTATATTCTAAATCTGATATTCCTAATTCTTTATAATCATTATACAATCTAATTATACCCTCTCCAAATTTACCCACAGGATCTTTATCACCAGCAAAAATCAATATTGGTAAGTTCGTAGGTATCTTTCTTAAATTTTCTCTCTTATTTATTTTCCATAATCCTCTAATTAAATCATAATAAAATGATGTTGTACAGATAAATCCACACATATTACTTTCTATGTACTTGTCCACTTCCTCCTCTACTGAGCATAACCAATCATAATCTGTTCTATTAGGTTTAAAATTAGAGTTAAAGTCCCCAAATGATAATTTATCCATCAATTTACTTTTTGCTTTTCTTCCTCTTAACATAATCTCAATTTTCGAAATTAAAATTCCAAGCTTAGTAATTTTATCTGGTCTCCCATTAGTTCCTGATAAAATTACTCCATCAATTTTATCCCCATATAATTCTATATATCTTTGAGTAACAAATGAACCCATACTATGAGCAAATAATATTATTGGTACATTAGGATTTTCTTCTTTTATTATATCTGTTAACTCTTTCACATCTTCAACTAAAACATCAAATCCTTCATTATCAGCAATATATCCTCTTTCTTCATCCTCTATCGACGTTTCTCCATGCCCCCTTTGATCATGAGCATAAACAATATAACCATTTTCACAAAGCTTCTTTGCAAAATAATCATATCTTAAAGCATATTCTGTCATACCATGAACAACTTGTACTATTCCTTTTATCTTTTGAGTTGTAGTCCATTTGTAACACCTAATTTCTTTTCCATTTGTATCTATAAAACTAAATCTTTTCAAAACTATTTTCCCCTTTTTAGTTTTTTTGATTATATTATTAAACTGCATTTCAGTAATGTCAATTATAAATATATATTTTTAATTATTTCTTTACAATTTAACTTTTTTATTAAAATTTTTTTAATTTAGCTCAAATATAATGTAAAGATGGATTTGTTAAAGCGTAACTTTGTGTTATACTATTTTAGTATTGATGTGTCATTTAAAGTAGATATGTTAAAAATCAAAATGAATAATTTCAATATAATTTAATATTTGCTATTAAATGTTTATATTTCAATATTATTGTTAATAATGTAAATAAATTATTGTAGGTGGTGAAGGAAATTAGTATTAAGTCAATTTTAAGTATATTAGCAACAAAATTCACATTATTTCTTACTAAAACCATTTTAAAAGGTGGAACTACTTTTCCTGGAAGAGTAGCTTTAAAGCTAGATAACAATATCTTAGCTAAAGTTTCTAAAGGATATAAAGTAATTTTAGTTACAGGAACTAATGGTAAAACTACTACTACAAGCATGATTTATAACATCATTAAAGAAAAAGGATATTCTGTTATAACTAACAATACAGGTGCAAATCTTTACCCTGGTATAGTTACTACATTTGTAGAAAACTATAAATTTTTCAACAAAGATGAAAATAAATATGCAATTATTGAAGTAGATGAAGCAAATTTAAAATATATTACAAAATATATTACTCCTGAAATCATAACAGTTACTAATCTTTTCAGGGATCAGCTTGACAGATATGGAGAAGTATATACTACATTAACTAAAATTTTAGAAGGTATAACTCTTGTTCCTGAAAGTAAACTTGTTCTTAATGGAGACGAGTCTCTTCTTGGAAAATTGGATGTTAAAAATGAATTAATTTTCTATGGATTTAAGACTCCAATAAATGAAAATAAAACTATAGACGTAAATGCAGATTCAAAGTTCTGTAAATTCTGCAAAACTCCTTACAGCTATAATTTCGTTACATATAACCACTTAGGTGATTACTACTGTACAGGCTGTGGATATACTCATCCATCAATAAAATATGGTGTAGATGAAATTCTAGAACTAACAGCTGAAAGTTCAACTGTAAAATTCGGTGATACTGAAATTTATCTTGGACAATCTGGAGTTTATAATATTTATAATGCTCTTTGTGCTTATGCAATCACGAAAGAACTTGATGTTGATGATAGTACAATAAAGAAATCTCTAGAAAGTCAAAGTTCTAGTTTTGGAAGACAAGAAATAATAAACATTGATGATAAAGAAGTTAAAATTATACTTGTTAAAAATCCTGCTGGATATAATCAAGCATTAGACACTTTATGTCTTAACAAAGATTCTTTCTCATGTGCATTTCTACTTAATGATAATTATGCAGATGGTAGAGATGTATCTTGGATTTGGGATGTTAATTTTGAAAATTTAAAAGATTCTGACTTAGATGAAGTATATATATCTGGTCTTAGAGCGTTTGATATGGCAGTAAGACTTAAAACTGCTGGTATACCATCTTCAAAGCTTATTATTGAGGAAGATTATGAAAATCTAACTTCTAAAATTAGAGCTGGTAAAAATAAAAAACTATATATTCTAGCTACTTATACTGCAATGATAAACTATAGAAAGTACTTACACTCTAAAGGATATATTAAAAACCTTTGGTAATATAGGAGGAGCTTATGGAATTAAATATTTGTCATCTTTATCCAGATCTTTTAAATGTTTATGGAGATGTGGGTAATATATTAATTTTAAAACATAGAGCTGAAGAACGTGGAATTAAAGTTAATATAGTAAATATTTCTTTGAATGATGAATTTAATGCTGATGAATATGATATTGTATTCTTCGGCGGCGGTCAGGACTATGAGCAATCAATAGTTTCTGCTGATTTAATGAATAATAAAAAAGAAGAATTATCTAGATATATTAATAACGATAAGGTTTTAATAGCTATTTGTGGTGGTTATCAATTACTAGGAAAATATTATACTGCTCCAAACGGTGAAAGAATTGAAGGATTAGGTATTTTAGATATATATACAGAAGCTGGAGATACTAGATTCATTGGAGATACTGTAATATACAATGAAGATTTCAATGAAACTTATGTTGGTTTTGAAAATCACTCTGGTAGAACTTATCTTAATGGTCTTAAACCATTAGGCAAATGCATACATGGATATGGAAATAATGGTTCTGATGGCTATGAAGGCTGTATATATAAAAATACTTATTGCACTTACTTCCATGGTTCGCTTTTAGCAAAAAATCCTGAACTTGCAGATAGATTCATTAAAATGGCACTTGAAATTAAATATTCAGAAGCGGCGTTAGAAAAACTAGATGATAGTTTAGAACTAAAAGCTAAAGAAATTATGATTACTAGATTAAATACTAAATAAAATAAAAAAATTACTTACTTATAAAGAAGGACGGGGAAATTTATGTCAAAAAAATTTTTTAAAGCACTAACGTTAGTTATTTGCTTAACTTTAGTAGCACCATTTTTTAATACAACTAGTGTATTAGCTGCTACAGAACCTCAAATAATAGGGGCTTCTGCTATAACAATGGATATGGATACTGGTGAAATAATTTACTCTAAAAATGCTGATGTTCAACGCTCACCAGCTAGTACAACTAAATTATTAACATCTTTACTTTTCGCAGAAAGCAAAAATAAAAGTGATATAATTTCTTATACTGATGTATCTGCTGCTGTTACTGAAACTTCATTAACTAATTTTATAGGTAATGCTGCCAAAGCTGGTGATACTTTAACTGCAGCTGAAGTTATGGATGCTGTAATGGTATATTCAGCAAATGACGCTGCTGTAATGATGTCTGAGGCTGTTGCTGGATCTGTTGATGCTTTTTCTAAATTAATGAATCAAAGAGCTCAAGAGATTGGTGCTGTAAACAGTAACTTTGTTAGTCCAAATGGATTGGAAACAGACCCTAATAATCATAATGTTACTACTGCTTATGATTTAGCTCTTATTGCTAAGGAAGCTTTTCAAAATGATTGGGTAAAAGAAGCTAGTGGATTAGATAAAACTTCTGTTACATTAGATGGTAAAAAAATCTATATAGAAACAAGAAATAAAATCCTTGGTGTAGATGGTAATATTGGTGGTAAAACTGGTAACGAAACTAAAGCTGGTCATTGCTTTGTAGGTTTCTATAATAGAAATGGTAGAAATTTAATTACTGTAGTACTTGGTTCTGAATATGGTGCTGATGGAATGAATGTATTTAACGATACTCAATCTATTGCAAATTATAGCTATGATGCAAATAAAACAACTTATAAATCAGCTGGAGATGAAATTTCAACTGTAGATTTAAGTTATAAATTATTCAAGTTTTTCGGACCTACTAAAACTATAACTGCACCAGTTATATTAGATCAAGATATTGAATACTACAAAAATGAATTTAACGATAAAAATGCTAGCCTTAATGTTCCAACTAATAATTTAGATGCTTGGAAAGTAGCTTCAAAGAATAATGTTAATTTAACTTTCACTGCTGGAAGTTATAGTGAACCAGTTAAAGGATCTATTACTTTAAGCGTAGGTCAAATATTAAAAGCTAACATTGGAATATATGTTCTTGCTTTATTAATAACAATCTTAGTAATTGTATTAATATTTGTTGTAATTAAATTAATAATTAATTCAAAAAGACGTAGAAGAAATAGAAGACGTAGATATTCTAGACACTAAAAAAATGCTATGCAAGTTTAAAATTTGCATAGCATTTTTTATATTCTTATTAAAATATTAATTAAAAACTGCAGTAACCCACTCATTAGTTTGATGCTTGCTTATAAGCTTAAACCCATAACCTTCTACAGCTTCCTTAACTTCATCAAAACTCCATTCAACAAGCCCTGAAACTAATATATTTCCATTAGCATTTAAATGTTCTTTTATATATTTCATAAACATTTTAGTTTCTTCTCCACCAATATTTATAAATATCCAATCAAAATTATCCTTAACTAAAGTTTCATCATCTAATATATTCCCAATAACAGCTTCTATATTATTTAAATTATTTAATGAAGCATTTAGCATTACTTCATCTTCAACATCTCTTATATCAACTGCTACCACCTTTGAAGCTCCTGCCATAGAAGCTGCAATAGATAATATTCCTGAACCTGTTCCAATGTCTAATACTGATTTCTCTTTCATATCTAATGTATTTAAAATTAGCTTTAATATATCTTGAGTTGTTTCATGTAATCCAGTACCAAAAGCCCCTTGTGAAATGAAGTTAATTTTTGTTTTTCCTTCAAGCTCCTCCTCTGGACTTGCTATAACATATTTTTCATCTAAATGTATTGCTGGAAAATCATATGTAGTATAATCATAATTATTTTCTTCTATATTTATGTAGTCCATTTTTAAAATTACTTTTAAATTATCCTTAAATTCATCTAATCCTTCTTTTTCCCCTTCAAAAGCAACCTTAAGAATTATTTCTTCATCTTCTTTTTCTAAATATCCATACCCATAATTATCTGTTGTTATTTCTAATGGATTTTCATAAAAAACATTATATATATCATTTATAGCTAGAAGCTCAATTGTTTCATCTAACTTTTCATATGGCAATTTATAAGAAATTATAAACATAAAATCAACCTTTCTTTATTTAGTTTTTCTTACTTTTTTATTTATAGCCTTAGTACTTTTCTTTTCACTAAAATTTTTCTTACCTTTATTTTTGTCACTCTTTTTATTTTTAAAACTTTTTTTAAGAGCCTTATCTTCTTTACCAGTATTAGATTTTTCCTTAACCTTTTTCTTACTATTTGAACTGATTTCTTTCTTAGTGTTTTCTTTTTTGTTTTTCTCTTTCACTATAGGATTTTTAGCTACAGAATATCCAAACTTCCCTAAAGCTTCAGTATCCATTTTAAAATACTCACCATGACAATATGTAATTAAATCAGCTTCTTCAAAGTGTATTTTTCCTTTTTCATCTATTAAATCTTTATCTATATGAGAACCTACTACATCTGCAATAAACAAATCATGAGTTCCAAGAGGTATTATACTTTTTACCTTACACTCAATAGAAACAGGACATTCATCTATATAAGAAACATTAATATTGCTTCCTTCTCTCATTGTGAAATTCATTTCTTTTATCTTATCAAACTTACGTCCTGGTCTTACTCCACAATAGTCAACTGCCTTTGTCATATTTATACTTGGTAAGTTAACTGTAAACTCCATAGTTTCTTTTATATATTCATAAGATAGCCTTTCTGGCCTAATAGATATTGATAACATAGGCGGTTTTGTGCAAACTGTTCCACAACAAACATAAATACAGTAACATTATAAAGATAGTATTAGTTTTAGTAACTCTAAAATTATATCAAATAAGTATTGTATGTAGAAGTATTTTTACTAACTTATTATTTTTCATTTTTCTTTTTTACCTTTATTATTAATTTACCATTTTTTATTTTTATCTTCACTATACTTCCCTCTTACTTCATTCAGTTTTTTCTTAATTAATAATTAGTTATTATTAATTCTTTATATTTTCCTCTTCCCTCTGCAGCTCTCGAAACCGAATAATTAACTTCAACTTCTCTTATGTTAAATCCTTTATACCATTCTCTTACCTTTTCATGGTCATTTATTGTTAGTAAAAACTTACCTTTCAAATTTCTAAGCTTGTCCCTTAATATAATATGTTCCTCTTCTCCAAACTTATTATCATATCCTGCAGTTTCAAAGTACGGAGGATCACAAAAGAAAAAGCTATGTTCTCTATCATATTTATCAATTATTTTTTCAAAGTTTAAATTTTCTACATATGTATTTGCTAGTCTTTCTCTTATATCACTTAATACATTTTTATAAAATATCTTTTGGCTTGGCTTTTTAGTAGTTCCATATCCATAAACCTTACCCTTACCAGCAAAACTTTGAGTTATTAAATATAAAAATCTTATAGCTCTATGTATTTCAGTTAAATAATTTACATTATAATTTTTATATTCTTCAAAAATATCTCTTCCAGAAAACTCATATTCTAATAATCTTTCTATCTCTGGAGAGTGATATTTTATCATTTTAAATAGATTTATTAATTCTTTGTTTATATCATTTATGACTTCTATCTTACTCGACTCTTTTCCAAAGTAAACCCATCCTGCTCCAAAAAACAGTTCTATATAACATGTATGCTCTGGAATTAAATCTATAATATCTTTTCTTAACTTTGATTTCCCTCCAACTCTACAAATAGGCGGCTTTAACAAAATATCACATCCTTTGTATAATTTATGTTAATTATAGCAAACATCTGTTCGTATTGCAAACATACGTTCTATATTTTTTAAAGTACTTTTCTAATATAAATATTTAATTTGCCTAGGCAAATTTATTCTAGCATAAAAAAACGTGAATACCATGAACATTTCGACATGCTTCGATTATTGTTTGTGTATACCTAAAATTTCCTTTGTTTTTCTATTCGAATTTTGTATATAATTGTAGTTTGGTGGTAATTTTATGTTGAAATATAAGAGAAAAAAGTTAGGCATATCTCAATCAGAGTTAGCTAAAAGATTGCATGTAGATAGGAGTTATATTTCAAGGATCGAGAATCGTAAGTTTAATAATGTAAGTGTGGAATTTATTAGAAAAATTTCTAAAGAACTAAAATTAAATCCAATCGATGTATTTTTATTTTTTTACAATTCATGACGTCATAACGGTATGACTTCATAAGCACATCTTATACAATTGTTATGAGGTGTTATAGTATGAGAGAAAAGACGACTATTTATATTGAAGAAGATTTAAAAAAGAAAGTTCAGATTAAATTAATAGAAAATGAAGGTCAAATAAGCCTTTCTACTTTAATTAATAAATTATTGGATGAATGGTACCAAAAAGAAACAAGCTAGGATTACCCTAGCTTGTTCAAATTTTTACTTAAACCATTTGCTTTTTTCTAAAATAACTTCTACATCTCCAACTAATAATGAGTTATCATCAATATAACTAACATTACTCTTTAAAAGAGTGGTTCTTTTTAATGTACCTAAAACATTAAAATATTCATAATATATTGTTTCAGTTTTAAAATTATCATCTTCTCTAATTTTAAACTCTAGAATATTACCCTTTTCATAATATTTATTAAATCTTTGTAATAGATCTGCTGGTATATTTTCAAACATTTTATATCTACCTCCAACTAATAGTTTTATAAAATATTATTTATTTAAATAACTCCATTGTGTTTTATTCCACTTCTTAAAATCTAAAGCCTTCTTATGAGGCCAGCTACTTTTATTCCCCTTAAAAATAGAATACCAATGTCTAGCGGCTTTCTTTAAAGAAGTCCGCCCCTCCCCTTTTATGATCTTTAGCCATTTGTAAAGCTACCTTTTGGAATTTATTCATTGTTAATAATCCTCCTATATAACTATTTTTTAATAATAATCGCTACTTACTTGCTCTATGTTTTGGAACTTTAGTCCTTTTCTTAATAAATTCAATATTCCTTGCGAGAACCTTATTCCAGCTTTATAGTATTCATCTACTAGCATTTGGATTAGGAAGGTTGCATTTCTTCCTCTTCTCTTTTTAAAATTTATTATAGCTTCTCTTACTAATTCTTCATCAGCCATGCTTAATATCTTTTTAGCAAAATTACTGTTATCTATATTTGTAACTGCTCTTGCCATCCTAACGTTGTTGTGATTATCTATAATATCTTGTTTAGTTGCTGGAGCTATCTCTATTTCTTGTAACGCTTCCTCAACTGTTATTTGTCCATCTATAGGTGTATCTCCATTACTATCAACTCCAACTTTAGGAACTTTACATTTCTTATTAATTACTTTAGTTTCTATAATGTGTTTTAATTTCTTATATATATTAAAGTTCCCTGCTAGTCCTTTTCTTTTTTCTATAGATATATATCCTAACTCAGCTAACTTCTTTATACTTCTTTTAACTGTAGATATAGATATATTAAGCCTATCTGCAATAACCTCTATAGAAGGATAACTACATTGTTTTTCTGCATTGTATAAACTTAAAAGGTATGTATATATTCTAAACTCATTAGATGTGATATTTTTATCTGTTATTAAATCTGTAGATAATTTTAAGAATTGCATTTGTAGTTTCCTCCTTTCTTAATTAAAGTTAATTAACCTTGATTAAATAATACCACCTTGATTAAGTTTAATCAAGTGTTTTTTTTAATTAAAGTTGATTAAGTTTAACTAATAGTGATATAATACTTATATAGGAGGTGCTACTATGAGCGATAAAAAAGATGGACTTGTTAATAGACAAAGATATTCTAGTACATTCGATATAGAGCTATTAGAGAAAACTAAAGAGCTTTCTAAAGAAACATCTATACCAATGTCTAAGTTATTAGATAAAGCTTTGGAATTAGGTGCTGATGGAGTGATTAATTCAAAAGATACAGATGCTGTTGCTAAAATTATGGAGTTAACAGATGGTAAAGGTTGTGATTTAGCAATAGAAACAGCAGGAACAGAAATTACTACAAGACAGGCAATTAATTTCGCAAAACCTGGTTCTACAATTGTACTTGTTGGTTATTCTGCGTCAGGAGAAGAAACTTTACCTATGAGTCTTGCGTTGGAT
>SKEA01000202.1_pt1 | contig 64790 bp, 50 predicted proteins | sample 4826601 | NCBI WGS metagenome assembly SKEA01 (sample SAMN11008821, study PRJNA524170) | human gut metagenome | biome: Human fecal sample; material: Feces; isolation source: fecal sample from pouch patient p13, p53 | host: Homo sapiens | place: Israel: Tel-Aviv | collected 2016-07-06 | reverse complement strand
TTCCAGTTCTCACGCCACTTTTTCTCAATCGCGCTGTGGTTGTACTGTGTTGCCATAATCTCATTCCTCCATTGGTTATCTAAGGGGATGATTCCCCTTTATCCAGACAGCATACCGGCTCCGCATAGTTTTTTGTCAAATATAAAATATCTGAACATTTCATAGTGAAACCCGGATATTTTCTGCCTGTATTATTATAGATCCCTTAAGTAAATAACATTATGTATGAACGGTGACTTCTTTATATTTCCGTATAATGATCATATAACTTACGAATAATAAAACAGCTGCACTGCTCCATGCACAGATCTCTGCATAGTATATTCCATCTTCACCGATCAGTTTTGGCAGCAGCAGCGCAACACTGACACGCATGATAAATTCTGCAATGCCGCTGGCAAGCGGAATCAAAGTATTACCCAGGCCCTGGATAGCGGAACGATACACATACAGCAGATACAGCACCCACAAAAAGACAGCCATGATAAACAAATACTTATATGCTATATCCAATACCTGTCGGGTCTGATCCGGTTCACCGGATACAAACAGGGACAGTACATTACGTCCAAACAGTACCATCATGCCGGAAATGAAAGCCGAAGTGAGCACTGCCATATAAGTGCCGCTGCGCACGCCTTTTCGAATCCTCTGGTATTTTTTTGCACCAAGATTCTGGCCCACATAGGTTGTAATAGCATATCCATATGAAACGGCAGCCATCTCCAAAACCCCATACAGCTTGTTCGATGCCGTAAATCCCGCCACAAACAGAAAACCAAATCCATTGATCACATACTGTACCACAAGTCCTCCCACGGAGATGATCACATTCTGTATCGCAAGAGGAACCGCCAGTTCCAAAAGCCGCAGGCTCATAGAGGGTTGCCTGTAAAAGTCCTTCTTTTCCAGGCGGATATCCGGGATTTTACGTAATACGATCAAACAGTACAAGGCTGAAAATCCCTGTGCGATAACGGTTGCCACTGCTGCTCCGGCTATACCCCAGCCAAAAACCGCCACAAATAACAGATCCAGTCCCACATTGATCACTGCTGCCACTGTCATTGCGATCAACGGAGATCTGCTGTTTCCAAGTGCCCGAAGGATCGCTGCAAATATATTATAAGCAGCTATGATCGGGATTCCCGCAAAGATCAGCCGCAAATATAGCATTGTCAGATCAATGACATTATCCGGTGTCTGTAAAAATAAAAGAACATGATAAACTGTACCTTCACTTACTGCGAGTACGACCACAGACAGTAATGCTGTCATGATATAGCTTTTCGCTACTGCACATTTCAGATTTTCCTTTTCCCTTGCTCCATAATACTGAGATACAAGAATAGAAAAACCCTGTGTGATACCTGTCATGATCCCCAACACCAGCCATACCAGCCAATCTCCGGCCCCTACTGCCGCCAGTGCTTCAACTCCTACCACTTGTCCGACGATCATGGTGTCTGCCATTGTATAAAACTGCTGAAAAATATTTCCAAGCATCATTGGTATGGCAAAAGTTATGATCAGTTTTCCGGGAGATCCGGCAGTCATATCTTTTTCATTAGTTCCCATAAGAATCTCCTTTTCTTTTCATCCTTGACCGCTATTTTACAAGGGACTCTTACGAAACACAAGCCTATTTTTTCACAAAGTTTTTCTCATATTTTTGGTAGCTATTACATCTTTATAATCATTATTTTTAATGGATCATTTTTGCCACGCCTATCTTAAAACTCTTTCTTCTTCATGGCGCTCATACTATACTTATACGAAGCAAACCATATAAGCAGACTTAGCACAATGAGGGCAATCCCGATTTCAAGATCCCCTATTCCCCCTATCATATGCAGAATACTTTCTTTTAATCCCAAGTTAGTCTTCACAAAAGATCTAATTGTATAACAAATCGCAAAAATAATTAAAATTGCGATTGGCAGTACAATTCGCCCTTTCTCTCCTTCGAACCTTATCCTGATCGCGATCATAATTCCCGCAATTGCCTGAAACACAAAAAATGTGATCAACTCCATTGCCAGCATTTCCAGATCAAACACCTCTTCAGGATTTATGAGTACCATAATTCCTGCACAGATCATTCCAATGCACCATCCACATACTGTCATGATAAAGGAAAAAATATATTTTTCTCTGACATATATTTTTTTATTTACGGGTAAAGAAAATAAATATGTGTAACCATGGCCATTTTCATCATAACTGATCGTATTACCTGAATATATCGCCAGAACAGATGGGATATACATTGCAATGAAAGCAGCTGCCTTTTTTCCTGTAAGTATAAAAAACAATGCTACAAACACTAACACCAAAAAAAGATTACCACCTTGCCGAAAAAACAATCGAAAATCCTTTTCCAAAAGCCCTCTGATTCCTTTCATCATCTTTCGCCCCCTGTCAACATCAGGATCACCTGATCGAGTGATCCGCTCTCTACTACGATTTCCGGATAATTTTCTATATAATACTGCTTCTCGTTCGTCAGACAGGCAACTCCAAAAAACTCTTTTTTCTCTTTCAAAAGATACCTTTTATCTACTGCCTGATATTGTTCCTCACTGACCTTCAACACTGCATATCTTTCAAGAATCGTATCCATCGCTTCATGAAGTATGATCTTTCCTTTATGTATCACATAAATGTCATCACACAGATGTTCTAAGTCCGAAGAAATATGTGAACTGATCAGGATACTTCTCTCCGGTTCTTCTTCCATATACTCTCTTAAAATATCCAGCATCCTTTCTCTCGCTCCGACATCAAGCCCTGCTGTCGGCTCATCCAGCATCAGGAATTCTGCCTGATGTGTCAATGCAATGATCAGATTCAGCTTTGCTTTCATTCCTGTTGAGTACTCTTTTATAAATTTATCCAACGGAATCTGATATTCTTCACACATCTGATGAAATTTTTCTGCTTCAAACTTTGGATACAATTTAGCAAGAACTGCCTCAACATCTTTCCCTTTCAAGTATCCACTGAATCCGGCTTCTGCCAGGACAACTCCCAGCTCTTCTTTCTCTTTTTCACTTAACTCTTCCGGTATTTTTCCCAGGATCTTTATCTCACCGGCATCATAAGAAATGAGTCCGAGCACTGCCTTGAACAAAGTACTCTTACCGGCTCCGTTCTCTCCAACCAGACCGGTGATTCTTCCTTTTTCTACATTTAACGAACAGTCTAACTGAAATTCACCGTAACTTTTCTTTACTCCTTTGATCTCCAACATAATCATTCATCCTCCATGATAAGTTCAAACAACGAACGGATCTCTTCCTCCTTCATTCCGCAGCGCCTTCCCTTCTGAATTGCTGCTTCCAGATCCGCCTCAACCTCTTTCCTGCGCTCTTCTTCCATCAGCTGTGTATTCGAAGCCGCTACATACGTTCCTTTCCCATGAACTGTGACTGTCATGCCCTCTGCTTCCAGATTGTCATATGCTTTCTTCACAGTAAGTGCACTGATCTTCAGTTCCTTTGCCATTGTTCTCACGGACGGCAATATATCATTTTCTTTTAACTCTCCGGAGATAATCTGCGCCTTGATCTGCTCCATGATCTGTTCATAAATTGGTACCATCGATGTATTATTGATTATAATCTTCATATGTTCCCTCCTGTTGCAAACAGTATATAACAGCATAATACTGTTGTCAACTGTTATATACTGTTTTGCAGTAGTTGACTGCCGGAATATATTTTTTAGCACGAAAAAAAGCACCTCTCGGTTTTCTGATTATTAACTCTGAGAAGTGCTCTTGTTTTATATCTAATTTTAGTACAGCTTTGCACCTGCCGGGATTCTGTCATCTACCATCAGAAGGTTCAGTCCTTCATGACCATCTTCCTCAGGTACTGCTGAGATCAGCATACCCTCGGAATCGATTCCCATCATGAAGGAATTCATTCTGATCAAATGCTCTTATTTTATTTCTTTTTAACTCATTCAATGTTAAAAGTATAGTTTTTGTTTCTGTCTTCATTGTCCTGCTGCTGAAGATAGAACATTGCCTTTTGAGTTTCAATCTCCGCTTTCAGTTCTTCTTTTGTCGGCAGGTATAATTTGTACTTGGAAGCAAATAATTGTTCATTACCGTGCATAACAGAATAACGGGCAATATCATCGTCTGTATCGGAACAAAGAACAATACCGATTGTCGGGTTATCGCCCTCACTACGTTTTAATTCATCATACATACGGATATACATATCCATCTGTCCTACATCTTGATGTGTTATCTTCTCTGTTTTCAAGTCGATGAGGACAAAGCATTTCAGTATGTAATTGTAAAACACAAGGTCGATATAATAGTCCTGCTTCTCCGTATGAATGTGCTGTTGTCTTGCCACAAAAGCATATCCCTTTCCAAGCTCCATCAAGAATTTCTGCAAATTGGAAAGGATACTTTTCTCAAGGTCACTCTCTGTAAAATCTGTATTCTGAGAAAAGCCTAAAAACTCCGCAACTACCGGATTTTTGATGAACTCCAACTTATCATTTTGATACGATGCAGTCAGTTCCTTCATTTCACTTTCTACAAGCTCTTTTTTCTGTGTCTTAAGCATACGGTAATAATACTGAGAAGAAATGTTCCTCTGCAAAGTACGGACACTCCAAGTTTGTTCTGCGGCTTCTTTCTCATACCAGTCACGAGCTTCCTCATCTTTAACCTGTAATAACGCTGCATAATGTGACCAAGACAGTAGTCCAACAGATTTTCCAGACGGTGTCTGGAAAATTTCAGGATAGGTCTTATAGAAAGAATAAAAGCTATATAGACTCGACTTTGTATAACCTTTTCCATATTCAGCCGATAATTCTTTTGCTAACTTTTTTATAATTTCAGCTCCATATTTTGCCCTATCCTCGCCCTGCAATTCTTCACTTGCGATTCTATAACCAAGAAGCCAATTTCTCTGTATAAGCGTTGTATTGACCGCCCGATATGCTGCTTTTTGTGAGGACTCGATAATCCCACACATATCTTTTAAAATGTCATCGGTTTTAACAAAATTATCCATAAAATTATTTTGACCGATTTTTTCCAATTTATTCTCCATAGCCATTGCTCCTTTGGATTTCATTTTCAAATTATTCGCTTTCCTGCATATCCTCATCAGCTTTTGCAATCATCTGTCTGTACTGTTCCTTCACACTTTCCGGTGCAAGTATCTGTACCTTGCCATTAAAGCCAAACACCCAACCGAAAAAGGTGGGACTAGCTGATACTTCGGTCTGTACTCTGAAAGACGTCATATCATACGCAAGGGTTGTCACATCCTCTCCGAAGCGGTCAACCATTGTTTTCATCAGACTGTTATCACACCGTAAATCCACAAGAACTTTCTCGCCTGAGAACATAAAGAACACTTCCTTTGTGTAATTCTCAATATCAAAATCATCAGGCATAGGAATAATGTCTTTATCCAATATCTCCGGCTTGGAAGCAATACGGTCTACCCTGAAATTGATAACCTTGCTTTTCTTCTCTGAATATCCGAGAACATAATAATAGTCCCCACACCAGAGAAGTTTATACGGACTGAGCTTATACACTTCGCCCTTGTTCTTCAGAACCTTTTTCTTTAATCCGGTATAATCATAATACTGGAAAGAAATCTGCTTACCTGCATTGATGGCGTCGTTTATAGCGTCAATAATGTAATATATCTGCTCATTATCCGGCTTAATGCGATTGACCACATAGTTATTACGCTTCAGCTTTGCCACCTGCCCCGGACTGGTCATCGTATGTATCTTTTCAATCAAAGTTTCACTTTTCTTCTTTGTAATGAACTTCGATGACTCTACTGCGTCAATCAGCAGTTTCAGTTCCGGCAATTCAAACTTACGACTGGCTACAAAGTATTTGCTCTGAGTAGAATGGATAGTAACAATGTCCATTCCAAACTCCTGAAGTGCAGCAATATCTTTTGTGACCGTTGTTCTATGTGCAGATATTCCGTATTCATCATTCAATATATTGATTAACTGTGTTGTGGAAAGAGGATTTTCTTCATCAGTTCTTTCCAGTAAAATCTTTTGTAAATATAAAATCCTTGGCTTTGTTTCCATAATTTTTATATACCTATCGCTCCATCAATAGTATCTGTCTACTTTTTCTTTTTAGGCTTAGGTGCTGGTAATTCATCGTACATTGCATTAAATAGTCCTGTTAAAAATTTCTTATTATCCACATCTTCTACAAGCAGCATTTCCTTTGCCCCATCATGCGGCAGTTCATAAGTAGCTGTCGGCATATATGAAATTGCTGATTTTGTCGGTTTTACAAGTAATCTGTCATCATAAATTCCGCCGACAATTTTACCACGATAATAAATAATATATTCGCCCATCATCGCACGGTAAGTAATCTCGTCCAATTCTGCCAACTGCTCTAATACAAATTCCAAATATTCTTTACTTGATGCCATTAGTTGTCCTCTGACCTAATTTCATTTTACTCAATTTATGCCTTCTTTATTGGGTGTCTTATTACTGTTTTGCATTTCTCCGGTGCAACTTTTCTTGGGTCTGATAAATAGATTTCGTGATGGCGTCGCTCACCAGTAAAATCATTTACATAACCGTTTTCTTCAAGATATTTATCCATCATTGCCACGGTTGCAGGTTCATCATCAAAAGCTCCTATATGCATTATTTGTACGCACAAACCTTCGTCAATACTCAAGAACTCTGCGCCAGAGCAATCCATCTTTTTCTTTTTTGAAGCAGTTTCCACCGCCCAATCAAAATCTTTCTTTGCAATAAAATCAGGCATACGAATAATAGAAATCCAGTTGAAAGCTGATTTGTTGGTATAATCTACACTTTCAACATTGTCCTGCCACCAAAATCCCTCAAGCGGTGGTACAACATATTCAAAAAATCCGTCTATTTTGTAATCCGTCTTATAACTCATCTTGAGAGTATAGGCAACAGCATACAAAACACCAATAGCAGTTTTATATTCCTCGCCTTCTTCATTAGGATTTCCTTTACCTCGTACTGCTATATAATTTGCCTTTGGAATTGCCACAATCTGCGGCTTATTCTTCGGCATATAAAACTCTTTATATTCTTTCTTAAAATCGAATGCCATTCATCATTTCCTCTCTGAAAAATCATTTTACTTACCTTATAATTTATAAAACACAATTTGTATATATTTCAAATAAGGCTAATAGGAATAAATCTTCCATTGTTTCTATGACTTCTCCATCGTATCCTCCCGGAGAACCGTATGATTTATCAATGTTTTTATTTTTATTCCCATAGATTGCTGAAAACTCTGCAATAACAGTAACCAACTGGCATGTTTCTATTCCTTCGCAACTTTCAAAATTATATTCTACCGACAACTGCTGAATTGGTGTAGCCTTTTTGTCATTACTATTAAACGCATTAGCCAAAACATCTGTAATATGATTTTGATACTCAAACTCTTGATGTGGAATTGGTTTAGCAGCATAGTATTCTAAGCTACGAGTAAAATACTTCCCTCCATCGTAAAAAACACTTTTATCATCAGGAAAGCGTTTATTTAGCACACTTTCTATTGCAACCAAACACTTTTCATAAATACTGTACTCACTGACTCGTAAATCCAAACCGCAATATTCCAAAATTCTATTTTGAACCTCTTTAGTACAACAGCAAAATTCTCTATACATCTCTCTGTTGTAATAAAACAAATCATTATACATCGTGGCTATTGCACATAATGGAATAAGCCCTCTATCCTTATAATATTTAGAGATGAATGAAACCGCTTGTGCTTTTACGCTTTCTTGATGACGCTGTTCATCTCGCTTGTCCTGCCTTTTTTCAAACCTCTCCATACGGTTGCTTTGTCTTATTTGCAGGACTGCAATAATAACCGTGACTATTAAGGCAACCACCGCACAAATAATACTTATCCAATCTGAAACACTTATCATATAGTTTTCCCTTCTACTGTAAACGATAATTTACCACATCAATCACTGATGGTAGCCTGACCGTTCATCAGCATAGGTATCAACCAATCACGCAATTTAATTAGCTCACTAGTTTCATTAGCGATTTGTTTTTTCATTTGATATATAGGTCGTACATATTCAGAAAAATTTTTAATTATATTAGCTGGAGGCAATATAATGTGGCTGTCCTGTAAATGTTCACTAGTTATATGCCCCATTGTTGTTTTTCTTGCTTCAGCTATCTTTATAAAATGTATAAGATATTCTGACAACTGCAAATATACATATTCTGAAGAAAAATAGCTTTTAGGAACGACTTTAAAGATGTGTTGATTCAATCCTGCATCAACCCCATACCACATTATTACCTCTAAAGATGCTGACCATGAAAATAAAATATCTCCTGAAGAAATAATATTTTTAGCAGGAATTGTTGATGATACACGCTCAGTGTCATTAGTAATGCCACCATTCATTTCACGTATTTTTACAACTGGCAATGAATGTTCTTCGTCAGATGGACGATATTTTTGACATGCAATTCCATTGATATAATCCGCTATATCATAAAGATTACCGGAACGCCAATCTTGAGGTATTTCTTGTTGGAGATTTTTGTTCCACACTAATTGTCCTCCTGATGAATGATATGGATTTCCATTTTCATCTGGAAAGTTAAATTGAATAAACCAATAATTGTAAAGTAGCTTAGCTTGCTGCTCTAAATTATCGTTTATCGCATTATTATTGGCAATTTTTTCATCAATAGACCATAACAAATTTGCAATTTTTTGTTGAGAAATCACATCGGGAATTTCAACCTCAACATCATAAATTTTTTCAGGCGATGTATGCTTTACCTTCGTACCTGATGAACTACGTTCTAACTGCTCTCTTACACTTTTGGTCATAAAAAGATAATATGCAAATAATTTGTTCAAACGTTTTTCATCACAAGTAATCAGTCCTATTCGCTGATTATGCAAGTATTTATTATTTTCAGGAACTAACGCTGTACTTCCTAAAAGTCCCTCTGCCTGTTGTGTCATGGCAACTATCAAATCGCCTTTATGACACAAATATTCCTTTGGATAAGTTCCTGTATAGTAACGTTCTTTCCCATTATTAGGCTTAAATCCACCTTTTTCAAAAAAGTTTCCCGGAGTCAAAATACTTTGTTCTCCATCTTCTGCAAAATACTCTCCCTTAAAAGCCCAACCATGCTTTACGGATAGTATTTCTCCAAGTTTCATTCTATTCATACTTTACCTTCTTTAACTGTTCCATAATTTCCGTTTTCAGTTTGTCGCCCTCCGCAAAATATTCCTGCAACTTCTCTGCATAGGCACTCATACGAGCATTAAACTCGTCCTGTGACAATTCAACATATTCAATTTTTACATCAAAATATTGTCCCGCTGCAAGTGAATATTTCTTTTCTTTGATTTCATCATAGGTAACAGCAACTGAAAAATCATCAACAGCTTCTTTATTAAGGAATGTATCAACAATCTTATCAATCTCAAAATCACGAAGTCTGCGTTTTTGATTATTACCGTCCTTATATTCTTCTCCCAGTTTTGAAGCATCTATCAGTACAACCTTATCTGTTTTTCTTGAATTATCGAAAAACAATACTGATACATTAGTTCCGGTATTAGCAAATACATTTGACGGCATACTAATACAGCCATAAACTATATGCTCGTCCACAATATGTTGTAGTATCTTCTTTTCTACACCTGATTTTGCGGTTACAAATCCAGTAGGAACTACAATCGCACCTTTTCCGGTTGATTTCAATGAATTAAGAACGTGCTGAATGAACAACGTATAAATTGCCATACTCTCTTTCTTCTTGGCAGGTACTTTCGGAACTCCCGCCCAAAAACGAACGGGCATTGCTGCTATACGTTCTCTTGTATCTGAGAAATCCATCTTAAAAGGCGGATTTGAAACTACATAATCAAAAGTTCTTAATTCCTGTCCATTATCACTCTTATGATATGGAGCAATCAGCGTATCTCCTTGAATTGCGTGGTCAAGAGAAGATACCAAGCTGTTCAGGATAAGATTAAGTTTTAACATTTTATTACTTCGCTGTGAAATATCCTGTGCAAAAATCGTACACTTATCTTCGCCAATTTTATGGGCAAGAGCCATCAAAAGTGTCCCTGTTCCGGCTGATGGGTCATAACACTCAATGCTATGTAAATCAGTTGCATTTCCAACAAGCAATCTTGCCATAATCGTTGCAATAGCGTGAGGAGTATAATACTCTGCATACTTACCACCGCCTGCGGTATTGTAGTCCTTTATCAGATATTCAAATATATCTGCAAAGAAATCATAGTGCTTCTCAAATGCTTCTTCAAAAGAAAAGTTTACCAACTTATCAACCAAAGCACGGGCAAAAGGTGCTCTTGCTGTATCGTCCGTTACATACTGTGTCAGCTTTTCAAAAAGCGGTATTTTTGTATTCTGAGCAGTCTGAGTTGAAAATATATCAATATTCTTATCTGCTATATCTGTCATCGTGCTGTCAAAAATCAAATCAAAATCGCCTTTTGCTTGCTGATTCCACAAGTTGGCAATGAGATGTTCCGGGTTAAGCAATGGAATATCTGACGGTAAACTATCAAAAATATCCAATCGGTCATCTTCCGACATTTCTGCATAAACAAGTTCCCATTTTTCGGCATTTTTAAGAACAGGACTGACTTTTTTTACTTCATATCCGAATTTATCATTAAGGAACTTATAAAGGAAAACCTGAGTGATAATTTTATATTCGTTACCATCGTTTCCCATACCATAGGTCTGACAAGTTGCTTTTAAGGCATCTATCAACTCTATGGTTTTTTCTTTTATCGTCTTTATTTCTTCCATTGTGTTCTCCTTTATGCCACTGAATAAGTCTGGTTATACTGGTCAAGATACTGTTTTGTAATCCTGCTCTGCATAAATACTCTATCCTCACGAGCACTCGCTATTCCCAACTTATCAATGCCTGCTTTTATTTGTGTCATAACCGTTCTCTCAAAATATGCGTCTTTCTTCAATATATCATTTCTGTCATACACTTTCTGGTCAATATCAGACTTAATAGAAAGCAAAACATTCATAATAGACATATCATATTCTGAAACAATCGGCTGTTTATTTGCTGCTTTTCGAGCAAGATTTTCTTCCCTGATTCTTTTATGAACCCTTGCAAATTTCGCATCGCCATTATATTTTCTCAGCAGAACCGTGTTTTTCTTCTGCAATTCATCAAGCTTTTTCAGAATATCTTCCAATTCCTTTCCTTGCTCCTCAATCTCAGATACACTCTTAGGTTCAAAACCATGTTGCTTGAAGCGAAGCAAAAATGCTTCCTGCAAAGTAATAAACTCAGGGTCATCAGGGTCGATATTCTGAGTAAAGGCACGAACAGTCTTTTTATACTTTTCTGTTACTGCGTCTTTACCACCGACGATTTTCAATTCTTCCTCGCTGATTTTGCTGAAATTAAAAGTAATATCCTCCATTGCTTCATTGACAAGCAACTTTGTGGTATCATCACTTGCAAAAAGTTCTTTCTGATTTATGTTATCAATATGATGTTGCACCTCTGAAATCAATGATGGCAATTTTGTTAATTCCATTTTTGCAAATGTTTCCTTTAACTCATCATCGCCAAAGGTTCTTACCAAATTACAACAATCACGAGTAGCAATAAGAATTTTTTTAAGTTTAAGCAATTCCTGCTTATCCTCAATCGTGGATATTTCAGAACTAAATTCTTCTGCATTATCTGTGGTGTAGTTAAAAAGAACCTGCTGCACTTCCTGCATTTGTTTAATGAGTTCTGCCGGGTCTTCAATAACCTGTTTGAATGTATCTGTTTCATTTCCCGCACCAACTTCATTCGGGTCATTAAAACGGTTCAGCTCTTTGAGGTATGCTTCATTTGTTTCCTCAAAATTCCTTTTTATATTTGCAAAATCAATGACATAACCATAATGGTTTTCTTTATACGGTCTGTTGACTCTTGTAATTGCCTGCAACAAATTATGGTCTTTCAATTTTCGACCAAAATACAGGCGTTTCAATCTTGGTGCATCAAATCCGGTAAGAAGCATATTGAAAACGATAAGAATATCAACTGTCATATTATTTTTGAAGTCATCAATAATCTTATCTCTTGTATCTTTGTCATCACTATCGTGAAGTATAAGTCCAGCTCGCAAATGACTTTTCATAGAAGCGTCTTTATTAAGTTCTGCTTGAATTTCATCAAAATACGCAAACAGCTTCCTTGCCTGCTCACTTGTTTCACAAATGACCATACCGCCGAGCGTATTATCTCCCTGAATTTGTCTAAATCTCTTTAGGTCAGAAATAATATATCTAAGCAACTCTTTGACATAGTTATCGTGTTCAACAATCTGACTTTTCTTTACGTCTTTCTTTTCTACCAAGGTTTCAAGTTTTTCATAAATTTCAGAAAGTCGCTCCTTATACTGCGTTTCTATATCCTCACGGATAATTTTCAGCGTATATCCATCTAAAATTGATTTGTCATAATAGTATGTATGAATATAATTACCAAAAACTCTCCAAGATTCTCTTTCTTCTTTCAAAAGTGGTGTTCCTGTCAACGCAATCTTAATCGCATTTTTATCCGCATCAAGAAGATTAGCCAAGAATGAGCCTTCTGGTTTATATCCTCTATGTGCTTCATCAATAATAAACACTCTCTGCAAATTCGTTGCATACGCAGGAAGGTCAACTTTTGACCTATCTTCAGCAAAACGCTGTATATTTACAACTGTAATTTCTGGTTTTCCAGTATTTCCCTCTTGTGCCTGATTGTTACGGAACTGTTCCATAAGTTCAGCACGGGAACTTGCTGTTTTTACAACCAATCCACGAGCTTCAAATTCTTCTGAAGCCTGTTTCAGCAAATCAAGGCGGTCAACAATGAAATAAAACTTTGCAACTTTATTTTGCTTGCTAAAATAGTCAGAAAGAACATAAGTCAGGTAATAAGAAAGGGCTGTTTTTCCACTACCTTGAGTATGCCATATAACACCTGAATTAACACCTTCATCAATCTTACTTCTTACTGTTAATGCAGCAAACATCTGTTGATAACGCATTATATGTTTCTGCTCAATAAACTCTATCTTGCCATTTATTTCTTTATGAAAACGAACATAGGCAATTCCATATTTTAATATAAATAGCAATCTTTCAGGACTACACATAGATGTCAGTACACGGTTGGTTGGTGTATAGGTATCTAAATTTGTTTGATATTCCGGAGAAGTATGAATAACCTGACAATTAAAGTCAGTCAATATCTTCTTTTCAACAATCGAGTCAATATCCTTATATGGGAAATCTGCATTATAAGGTGCAATATCCAAATTAGTAGGATTTTCTTCTCTGAAACAGTTGAACGGTGCAGACTGTTTTGCCGTCGTACAGTAGAATGCCCCCTGAACCGGAACAATACCCCCCATAGTGTCATATTCCATATTATTAGAAAAAATCATCAACTGTGTAATATTCAAAAATCTCCTAAATTTTTTATTAGGAAATCTCTTTTGGTTCATTCTCTTGCTTTCTGCAACCATACCGCCGTGATTATTCGGCTTCTTTACTTCAACAAACACAAGTGGAAGTCCATTTACAAACAACGTAATATCAGGTCTAAATTCATCTTGGTCACGCTTACAAGTGAACTCAGCGGTAAAATGATATGTATTATTTTGGGGATTTTCAAAATCCACCAATCTAACAGGCGAAACAGACGATAAACGCTCGTAAAAACTGCGTCCTATATCATCATTATCTAATTCCTGCCTAATAGTTTTCAATGTCTGTTCCGCTTCTCCTACGTGAGTAGGATTAAGCCGTGCAAACTGCTCCTTAAAAACATCTATTAAGATATTGGTATCAGGGTCATATACTGTCCCTGCCATATCCTCAGTTATTTTTCCAAAATAAGTATAACCAAGGCGTGTCAAATGAACCATTGCTGGCATTTGGACACGGGTAGCTTCGTTAAACATATTTTTCTTACCACTTGCCGCCATCTTCAGACCTCCTCATATCATTCGTCTAATATGACTTCACATACATCGCCAATATCACAATGAAATACTTTGCAAATTCTCATAAGCACATCAAGGGATACTGTTTCATTCTTATTTAATTTTGTTGCAACAGACGATGAAATTTCCGCAGCACGCATTAAATCTTGTCTTTTCATTTGATTATCAATCATAAGTTTTTGAAGTTTATTGTAGCTTATTCTCATCTGTAACGCTCCTTCGTATTCTCCGTTCCTTTTGGTTACAGTTACTCATTTGACATTATACTATAAATAATCTATTTTTTTCAAGATATAGGGGTTTATTCGCAACTCCTATCCGGCAAGGTGTCACTTTTTACAAACACCTAATACAACTCTTTTAAAGAATAATAAAAAAGAGATGCCGAAGCACCTCAATTATACATTCTATTATTAACATTCATCGCAAGCGTTAAATTCTTTTCCGACCACTCCGAAACAAGCTCCGGGTGTACTTTTGCTAAACTGTTATTCATAGCCAAACCTCAACCTCCTTGTGCTTAGAGTATATGAAGTTTTGGCTTTATCTTGTAGTTTGCGAATATCCGTATAAATAGAAAAAGCCCTTTGAAAAAAGGATTTCTCCTCTCTCAAAGGGCAACCTGACAAACTGGAATTTGGCGTTCCATCACTATTAGTTCAAAAGGATGTGCATCAGAAAACCAATTAAAACGCAAACAACAAATGTTGTCAACGCAGTACCTATAACTAAAAGAATTTTTTGATAAGGACGTTTGCCTATTTCTCGTTGCTTATGAATATCATCCAAAAGTTTTCCCTCAGAAAATGCGACAATTTCTTTATAGGTTTGAACATCATTATCTTTTTTTACCTTTTCAACCTTAAAGGCAAAGTACATAGAGATTGCCCAAATGATTCCCCAAGGAATGAATGCCCAAACACCAAGCCACATAAATAGCGGAACTGCAGAAACAGCAGTTGCAATTAGCATTATAGTGTAGGATTTTCCATAGCGATTCATCTTTTCAATTTCTTCTTTTTGAATTACATCTTTCATAACTTCAATATCTCCTTTGATTAGATTGTCAAGGGAAATTTGAAAGATTTCACTCAGTAATACCAAACTATTCACATCTGGATAGCTTTTATCATTTTCCCAATTTGAGATTGTTTGCCTTGAAACATAAACACGATTGGCTAACTCCTCTTGGGATAAATGTGCTTCCTGACGATGCATTTTTATTTGCTTTCCAAGTTCCATCTCGTCACCTCCTTGCATACTCATACTAATCGAAAGGTCTTATTTTCGCTATCAAAGTACATTGACATCTATGTTTTCCGTGTGTCAAAGGTCTTTTACAGACCGTAAACTTCCGATTTGTATTTCTGTTTGTTTTAAAAATGGGCAACTCCGATTGGAATTGCCCACTCATTGTACTAATTATGCGATTTTTTCTTGCTTGCACCGATTTCTGCATCAAATGATGTAAGTTTGATGTAAATCGCTGTTTTTTTAGTTTTTTATCAAATGAAGTACGTCCCGTCTATTCGGTAAAACGGTACATCTTTACATCATCTTAATAGAGCTTTGCACCTGCTGGAATATGGTCATCAACCATCAGAAGATGGAGCTTTTCTTCGCCTTCTTCTTCGTGGATAGCACTGAGGAGCATACCGCAAGAGTCAATGCCCATCATAGCTCTCGGTGGAAGATTTGTGATAGCGATAAGCGTCTTTCCAACCAGTTCTTCAGGCTCATAATAAGCGTGAATACCGCTTAAAATGGTTCTGTCTGTGCCTGTTCCGTCATCAAGCGTAAACTGTAACAGTTTCTTTGACTTCGGTACTGCAACACACTCTTTAACCTTTACTGCACGGAAATCTGACTTGCTGAATGTGTCAAAATCAACTGCTTCCTCAAACAAAGGCTCAATCTTTACCTTAGAAAAATCAATCTTTTCAGGCTCAGCTTTCACTTCTGCAGCTGCCGGAGCTGCTTCGGAAGTCTTGGAAGCTTTCTTGTCAGCGTCCAGTGACTTCATCGTCGGGAACAGAAGTACGTCACGAATTGCCTGGCTGTCTGTCAGGAGCATAACGAGACGGTCGATTCCGTATCCGATACCACCTGTTGGCGGCATACCGATCTCCAGTGCATTCAGGAAGTCTTCATCTGTGTGGTTGGCTTCCTCATCACCTGCGTCTGCAAGGGCATCCTGTGCTTTGAAACGCTCTCTCTGATCGATCGGGTCGTTGAGCTCGGAATATGCGTTACACATTTCCCATGTATTGATAAAGAGCTCGAAACGCTCTACCTTGTTCGGATCGGAAGGTTTCTTCTTGGTCAGCGGAGAGATCTCGATCGGATGATCCATGATAAATGTCGGCTGGATCAGCTCTTTCTCACAGTACTCCTCGAAGAAGAGGTTGATGATATCACCCTTCTTATGGCGATCCTCATACTCGATATGATGCTCGTCAGCAAGCTTCTTGGCTGCCTCATCATCTGCTACTTCGTCAAAGTCGATTCCTGCATATTTCTTGATGGCATCGTTCATGGTCAGACGTGCGAAAGGCTTTCCAAGATCGATCTCGATACCATTGTAGGAAATCTTTGTGGAACCGCAGACCTTCTCTGCAAGGTAACGGAACATGGACTCTGTCAGCTCCATCATTCCCTCATAATCAGTATATGCCTGATAAAGCTCCATCAGAGTGAACTCCGGATTGTGACGGGTATCAACACCCTCGTTACGGAATACACGGCCGATCTCGTAAACTCTCTCAAGTCCGCCTACGATCAGTCTCTTAAGATAAAGCTCCAGGGAAATACGAAGCTTAACGTCTTCGTTCAGTGCGTTATAATGTGTCTCAAATGGTCTTGCAGCTGCACCGCCTGCGTTGGAAACCAGCATTGGTGTCTCAACTTCCATGAAATCACGTCCTGCAAGAAAGTTACGGATCTCCTTAAGGATCTGGGAACGTTTGATGAATACCTTCTTGCTGTCCTGGTTCATGATAAGATCCACATATCTCTGACGATAACGGGTATCTGTATCTGTCAGTCCGTGGAATTTCTCAGGAAGGATCTGTAAGCTCTTGGAAAGAAGAGTCATCTTCTCTGCATGAATGGAGATCTCACCTGTTCTTGTTCTGAAAGCAAATCCCTCCAGACCAAAAATATCGCCAATATCAGATTTCTTGAAATCTGCATAGGAATCGGTTCCAATGGCATCTCTTGCCACATAAACCTGAATGTTACCCTGTAAATCCTGGATATTGCAGAAAGAAGCTTTTCCCATTACACGCTTGAACATCATACGTCCTGCGATCGATACATGGATCGGGCTTGCGTCCATGATGCTTCTTCTTTCTTCATAATCCTTCTTCTGAGCCTCTTTTGCCTGCTCTTCATCAAGACCTGTTACATCAAGCTCCTTGCGATCTTTGAGAAGCTCTGCCTCATGTGCTTCATAGAGATTCTTTACCTCAAGGGAATGATGTGTCTGATCAAATTTTGTGATCTGAAACGGGTCCCTGCCATTTGCCTGAAGGTCTGCCAGTTTGTCACGACGTACCTTAAGCAGCTGGTTTACATCCTGCTTCTTCTGCTCTGCCACTTGTTGGCCTCCTTAATCTATCTGTCGTTCAAGCGGATCTGTGCGATCCGCTCCGTTGTCTGCTTTATACGTTTCTCTGGATCTCAAGAACCTTGTATTTCATGATTCCGGACGGCATCTCAACCTCAACGATATCGTTGGTGTGTGCACCGATCAGTGCTTTACCTACCGGAGACTCATTGGAGATCTTTCCCTCAAGGCTGTTAGCCTCTGTGGAACCTACGATCTTCAGCTCCATATCTTCCTCAAATTCATAATCATGAACCTTAACCTTGCAGCCTACGCTGATTCTGTCAAGATCGACTTCGTCCTCTACTACAACCTCAGCGTTCTTGAGGATCTTCTCGATCTCCTCGATACGTGCCTCGATATCTCTCTGCTCATCCTTTGCTGCATCGTACTCTGCGTTCTCAGAAAGGTCTCCCTGCTCTCTGGCCTCTTTGATCTTTCCTGCTACTTCTTTTCTCTTAACAACTTTCAGATCGTGCAGCTCGTCTTCCAGTTTTCTAAGTCCTGCGTATGTGAGTAAGTTCTTCTTTGCTTCTTCCATTTTGCCTTACTTCCTTTCAAAACCGTGCTGTTTTTTCTGAAAAAAATACAGCTTCGGATATTTCTGTTGCTACCATTCCCAAGAACTCTTTTTTCTAAAAAAGGGCGTAAAAATCTCAGGATATTCACAATTCCTGTATTATACCGAAAAGCCCCAGTATTGTCAAGCATTCCACGTCGAAAAAGGGTCCCTGAAATATGCAAAAAAAGCCGCGCGAAATCTCAGATTTCAACACGGCTTTTCTGTATTATCCTGCCCGGTCTGATTCCTTATCTCTTCTCCGGAAAAAGATCTTTATAACGATTAGTCACCATCTGTGTCTGATACTCAAAATCCTGTTTATGCTGATTGACCAGTGTAGAAAGGATGATCCCGGAAAACCAGCAGATGATAGCTGTCAGGATCACAAACCCGCTGACGATCAGTGTCGGGATCTTTTCCACTGTCCCAACCTCCAGAAAATGTACCAGCACCGGAATAAAGAATACCATTCCCACCACAAACAGCACTGCTGCGATAAGGGAGAAGAACTCCAGCGGCTTGTAATTCTTGAACATTTTCACAATAGTCTTCAGGACCTTAAATCCATCTGCATAAGTATTCAGCTTGGACTCACTTCCCTCCGGCCTGTCACGATATTCAATGACTACATTCTCAACCTGCATGTTCTTATCGATGGCGTGGATCGTCATCTCTGTCTCGATCTCAAAATTCCTGGAAAGTACCGGGAATGTTTTTACAAAGCGGTAACTCATGGCACGGTAACCTGTCATGATATCCTTGATGTTGCTTTTGAAAAGACGGTTAATGGAACCTCTTACGATGCTGTTTCCAAAGTTGTGAAAAGGTCTCTTGTTCTCTGTAAAATATGTAGAAGAAAGGCGGTCACCAACTACCATGTCTGTGCCTTTCTCCAGAACCTTGCTGCACATTTCAGCTGCAAACTCTGCCGGATAAGTATCGTCGCCATCTACCATAAGATAACACTGCGCATCGATATCCCGAAACATACTGCGGATCACGTTTCCTTTTCCCTGCTGATACTCATAACGGACAACTGCCCCTTCTTTTCTGGCGATCTCGTCTGTTCCATCTGTAGAGTTATTATCATATACGTAGATCACAGCTTCCGGAAGTGCTTTTTTCATATCGCGGATAACCTTTGCTACCGTCTTGCTTTCGTTGTAGCAAGGAATTAAAACTGCTATTTTATCTGCCATTATTTTTCTCCTGTAAAACAAAAAACTTTCTGCGGATTCCCGCTAACTGACTGTAGCACGCGCCCCGTTCCTTGTCAATAGAACGTTTCGTTTTCTCCGACATACTTTTCTCTTTTATCGCTCCAGTACCATGTCTGTAAGCTTTTTCAATTCTTCATAGCTTGAAATATTATTAGATTCTCTCCGGATTCCCGCACTGTGCCGCATACCGGCTGTATACCAGGCTACATGCTTCCGCATTTCACGGATCCCGATATACTCACCCTTGATCGCGATCTGATCTTCGGCATGGCGCAGGATCATCTCGCAGACTTCCTCTGCGGTTGGCCTGGAAAGCTTTTCCCCGGTGCGGAAATAGTGGTTCAGTTCCCGGAAGATCCACGGGTTCCCACGTACTGCACGGCCGATCATCACCGCATCGCAGCCAGTCTCTTTAAACATGGCTTCTGCAGTTTCCGGTGAAACGATATCTCCGTTTCCTATCACCGGAATAGTCACCGCTTCCTTCACCCTGCGGATAGCATCCCAGTCCGCCTGACCGGAATAATACTGCTGTCTGGTCCTTCCATGAACTGCGATGGCTGCTGCACCGGCATCCTCCACCCGTTTTGCGATCTCCACCACATCCACCGGCGTATTTTCATCAAAGCCAATGCGGACCTTCACCGTTACCGGCTTGGAAACTGCTCCGGAAACACTGCGGACGATCTCTTCGATCAGCTGAGGATCCTTCAGAAGAGCTGAGCCCTCGCCATTATTTACCACCTTGGGAACCGGACATCCCATATTGATATCGAGAATGTCAAAGGGACGCTCCTCAATGCTTTTTGCCACCTCTGCCATAAGGTCCGGCTCGCTGCCGAAAAGCTGCATGGATACCGGATGCTCCCCGGGATCGATCTCCATCAGCGCCTCTGTATTCTTATTATGAAAAGAGATTGCCTTGGCACTGACCATTTCCATACAGATCAGGCCTGCACCCTGCTCCTTGCAAAGTCTTCGAAATGCCAGATCCGTAACCCCTGCCATCGGTGCAAGCACAAAGGGGTTCGGTATCTCCACATTTCCGATCTTCCACTGCATCTTCATGGATCATTCCTCAACGGCATCTGCTTTTTTCTGCAGTTCCTCATCCGGGATATCTCCCAGGAAAAATACCTTGTAATACATTTCCAGAGATTCCAGAAGCTCTCTTTTGTCCCGCTGGAGTTCCTTGATCTTCAGGGCACTTCCGATCTCGTCAAAACGGGCATCTGCCTCCAGGGCCTCAGTCTTAAACTGCAGACTGCCGTCCTCATCAAATTCCAGTGTCAGGATCCCGCCTACATCCTCTGTGAAAAGCACACACATGATCTGCAGCTCCTGCTTTACCGTCTCAGGAAGAGACGCAAAATCCTGGTTAAAATAATATTTCTGCTCATAAGAGCTTGCTCCGCAGAGCACAATGTTATCCTGATACATAAAATCTCCTTTATTTATAACTTGACACTCCCCACAGCTAAAGCAGGGAGATTCTTGTTTTTTCCACTACTGCAATAAAACATCAACGGAAAATCGCTACCGGAAATTTTATCCGATCTGTGCTGCATGTTTTACACATAGCTGTATAAACCACGTACAGAAACCTCTCCGGAATTTACTTCCTCGACTGTACCGTCTGCACGCTCTACCAGAAGCTCTCCGCCGGCATTGATCCCTCTTGCGATCCCCTCATATGGATCATTCTGATCCAGTACACGTACCGGCTGGTTCAGATTGGCCAGCATTTTCTCATAATCCGGTTTCAGGCCGCTGAGATCCTCTGTCTGTACAAATCTCTCATAATTTTCCTCAAAATGCTTCATCACAAGTCCGACTACCTGTGCCCGGTCAAAGGGATGTCCGCTTTCCAGATACAGAGAGGTAGCCTTATCTGCCGTTTCTTCCGGAAAGCTTTCCATGTTTACGTTAATCCCGACTCCGATAACTGCACAGCCGATCTTATCCTGCTTCATGGTCATTTCGGTTAAGATACCGCAGATCTTTTTGCGGGAAACAACTACATCGTTAGGCCATTTGATCCCTACCTCAAGACCGAGCTCTGCTACTGCCTGTGCAACTGAAAGTCCCATAACAAGTGTCAGCATCGGCGCCTTCTGCGGAGAAAATTCCGGGCAGATAAGGATACTCATAGTAATGGCACTGTCCGGCGGCGCACTCCATCGTCTTGTAAAACGTCCGCGTCCTGCGGACTGATATTCTGCCACAAACAGCTCTCCGTGTCCTGCGCCTTCTTCCCTCCAGGCACGTTTTCCCCAGAGGTTGGTGGAATCTGTTTCTCTTGCAAAATGGACGGTTTTGCCCGCCCATTTTGTATGTGTTGCCTGTGAAATTATTTCTTCATTAAATAAATCTGACATTATTTCTCCGGCTCTCCTAATGTTGCAACGATCACAGCCTTAATGGTGTGCATACGGTTCTCAGCTTCGTCGAATACCTTGGACTGCGGAGACTCGAATACCTCGTCTGTAACCTCCATATCTGTAAGGTTGAAACGCTCGCCCATCTCTTTTCCGATCTTTGTCTTAAGATCATGGAATGCCGGCAGACAGTGAAGGAAGATCGCCTTTTCACCGGCATTCTCCATTACATGTCTGGTAACCTTGTATGGTGTCAGGTCGTGGATACGCTCTGTCCATACTTCGTCAGGCTCGCCCATGGATACCCATACATCTGTGTAGATGATGTCCGCATCTTTTGTTCCTGCCTCCACATCCTCTGTGAGAGTGATGGTGGAACCTGCCTCTTCTGCCCACTGCTGACACTGTGCTACAAGCTCATCATTCGGGAAATATTTCTTATTGGTGCAGGCTACGAAATCAAGACCAAGCTTGGAGCATACAACCATCAGGGAATTACCCATGTTGTAACGGGCATCGCCCATGTATACAAGCTTCAGGCCTTTCAGTTTGCCGAAATGTTCACGTACTGTCAGCATATCTGCAAGCATCTGTGTCGGATGATACTCGTTTGTCAGACCATTCCATACTGGTACACCTGCATGCTTCGCAAGCTCCTCAACAATATCCTGACCGAAGCCACGGTACTCGATTCCCTCATACATTCTTCCAAGAACTCTTGCAGTATCTGCGATGCTCTCCTTCTTTCCGATCTGGGAGCCTGTGGGATCCAGATAGGTAGAACCCATTCCCAGATCATGAGCTGCCACCTCGAAGGAACAGCGTGTTCTTGTGCTTGTTTTTTCAAAGATCAGGGCAATATTCTTACCTCTGTAATACTCATGAAGCTCTCCTGCTTTTTTCTTTGCCTTCAGATCTGCTGCAAGGTCGATCATGTAAGTGATCTCTTCCGGTGTAAAGTCTTTCAGTGTCAGGAAATTTCTTCCTTTAAGATTCATAATATGTCCTCCTCACGGCTGCAGATTTATTTCTGCTCTGCCGGTTTATCTATCATGATTTCCTTCAGGGATGTTGCCAGCCCTGCGATGCCCTGTATCTCGGACGGAATGATGATCTTCGTTGCCTTACCGTCAGCAACCTTTGTAAGAGCCTCCAGGCTCTTCAGAGTAAGAACAGATTCATCTGCTCCTGCTTCCTTGATCATACGAAGTCCTTCTGCAGTTGCCTGCTGTACTTTAAGGACTGCCTGTGCCTGTCCTTCAGCCTCTTTGATCATACGCTCCTTCTGAGCCTCCGCATGAAGGATCGCCGCCTGCTTCTCAGCCTCAGCATCCAGGATCGCGGACTGTTTTTTACCCTCTGCAACAAGGATGGTGGAACGTTTCTCTCCTTCTGCTTTCAGAATGGCTTCTCGTCTCTCACGCTCAGCCTTCATCTGTTTCTCCATGGCATCCTGGATGGCTGCCGGAGGAATGATGTTCTTAAGCTCCACACGGTTAACCTTGATTCCCCATGGATCTGTAGCCACATCAAGGGAAGCACGCATCTTGGTATTGATAACCTCTCGGGATGTCAGTGTCTCATCCAGCTCCATATCACCGATGATGTTACGAAGTGTTGTAGCAGAAAGATTCTCGATCGCCATGATCGGATTCTCAACGCCATATGCGTAAAGCTTCGGATCTGTGATCTGGAAAAATACAACCGTATCGATCTGCATGGTTACATTATCTTTGGTAATTACCGGCTGCGGTGGAAAATCCACAACCTGTTCTTTCAGGTTTACTCTTCTTGCAACACGCTCAATGAACGGAACCTTGAAATGGATTCCTGTACTCCAGGTAGCCTTGTAAGCGCCAAGACGTTCCAGTACCACTGCATAGGCCTGCGGTACAATGCGGATACAGGATGCAAGTACCCACAGCACAAGAACGATGACTACAAGCAAAACAACAACTCCACCCATAATTTAGCCCTCCTTGCTAATTTCTTTTACGATCAGCTTCACTCCGCGGATCTCTTCGATCTCAACCACTGCACCTGTTGGAATTTCTTCCCCGTCATCTGCGGTCCGTGCAGTCCACTCGATGTCATTGATCCTCACCTGCCCGGTCTGGGCCAGGTTGTTGACCGGCTGTATCACTACGGCTCTTTTTCCCAGAAGGCTCTCTGCATTGGTCTTTTCCACGCCCTTGTTCATGTAGCGGACCGCCAGAGGTCTGGTAAAGATCAGAAGCACCACGGAAACTCCGAAAAATAAAAGGAGCTGTACAACAATTCCCCCACCAAGCCACGAGGCAATGCACGCCACAAGAGCACCGCCTGCAAACCAGACAGTGGTAAGTCCTACCGTGATCGCTTCAATTACCAGTAAAATTGCCAGTATTCCAAGCCAGGCCAAAGGTGTCATAAAACCCCTCCTCTCTTATTCTCTTCTCTGTCTTGCAGCTTCGTACATCAGGATTCCTGATGCCATGGCAGCATTCAGTGATTCTACTTTTCCGCACATGGGAATGCGGATCAGACAGTCTGCTGCCTCCGCTGCCTGATCGGTCAGGCCCTTTCCCTCGTTTCCGATGAAAAAAGCGGTGCCGCCCTTATAGGATTCCTGATCATAGGAATTCTCACCCTTCAGATGAGCTGCAAAACTGCGGATTCCCTTTTCTTTCAGCTTCTTTTCTAATGATACCACATCTTCCACATATAGAAAAGGCATTCTGTAAATGGAGCCCATAGTAGAACGGATCACCTTGGGATTTGTGATATCCACGCAGGTTTTTGTGAGGAAAACTCCGCTTACGCCGGCGCCCTCACCGGTCCTGAGAATGGTTCCCGCATTTCCCGGATCCTGAAGATCCTCCAGAACCATGACCAGAGGATTTTTTCCCGCCAGTACCTCTTCCTCGCTCCAGGAAGGCAGCTTCAGAACTGTCAGGATCCCCTGGGGAGTCTTGGTATCACACATCTGACGAAATACGGAATCCTTCACGATCTCACAGGGATATTTTTCTGCCTGGGACATCAGCTCTCCATCCCGGGAAACGGTCTCGGAGACAAACACCTGGGAAACCCAGCTTTCCGGTGCTTCCAGAAACATTTTCCGGCCCTCTGCCACAAAAAGTCCCTGCTCTCTTCTGGCTTTTGCCTTCTGGTTCAGCTGCATGACATTTTTTATTTTTGCATTTGATACACTGGTTATCATACTTTTATTTCTCTCCTTCCGGCAATCCGTATTCGGTTAACGTAATTCCTCACGACTTGCATTCAGATCCTTGTTTTTTCCGATGGCGATTATGGAACAGTTGTCCGGAAGCGGTTCGGAAGGATCCAGATCTACCGTGACATTTTCACCCTGCTTGATGCCAATGATATTAATGTGAAAACGCTCCCGTACATTCAGATCTACCAGATTTTTTCCACTCCAGGATACCGGCATGGAAAACTCCGCCATACTGAACTCCGCTGAAAGCTCAAACACATCCAAATACCCGCCGGACATAAGATTTCTGGCAACTCGCAGTCCCATGGACTGTTCCGGATAAATGATCTTATCTGCACCAATTTTGTCAAGTATACGTCCATGAAGAGAATTCATACTTTTTGCAACTACAAAGGGCACTCCCAGATCCTTGGCCTGCATGGTCGCGGAAATACTGGCTTCCAGATTTTCGGCAACTGCGATAATGGCTACATCCACATTCTGAACTCCCAGTGCTTTCAGGATTCCAGGTTCACGGACATCTGCTTTCACCGCGTAGGTTACTTTTTCGGAAATCTCTTCGATATTTTCTTCTTTGTCGTCAATGGCAAGAACATCACAGTCGGACTCTGCCAGCGTCACCGCCAGAGTCATTCCAAACTGTCCAAGCCCGATCACAGCAAAAGATTTATTTTTCATTTTATTCTCCTGTTTAACCGATCATGATATCTTCTTCACCGAGATGCGTTGTGCTTCCCGGCCTGTTGCGTACACGCACCACAACTGCAGTTCCCAGTGTCAGTGGTCCGATACGTCCCAGATACATGGTAAGGATCACAATCCACTTGCCTGCCACATTCAACTGAGGTGTCAACCCTCTGGAAAGTCCTACTGTAGCCCCCGCAGAAGTGATCTCATATAAAACATCTGCCAGATCCACTCCCGGCATTACTGCGGACAAAAGCACCGTCATGGTAAAAAGGATCAACACACTGGTTCCTGCAACAACCATGGCAGAACGGAGATAGCTCTCACGGATCCTGCGGCCGTATACCTCTACATCCTTTTTTCCCTGAAGATATGCTGCAATAGAAAGGATCAGAACCGCAATGGTAGTAGTCTTCACACCACCGGCAGTGCCCATGGGTGATCCTCCGATAAACATCCACAGCAGGGAAATGATCACGGTAGGTGTGGACAAAAGCGACTGATCCATGGTATAAAATCCCGCCGTACGTGTTGTCACTGACTGGAAAAAGGATGCCATGAGCTTTGTTCCCAGTGGTGCCCCCTTCAGCGTGGAAGGGTTTCCGGATTCAAAGATAAATACCAGAAATGCTCCTGAAAATACCAGGATCCCGGTCATCGTAAGGACCAGCTTGCTCTGAAGCCGCAGTACACGAAAAACTCTGGATGGGGAGAGCTCTTTTCTCAGAACCTTGCGGAATTTATCCCACAGATCCCACCAGACGATAAATCCAAGACCTGACACAATGATCAGGCCAATCGTAGTGATATTGACCAGCGGATTGCTCACATATACCGAAAGGCTTGTTTCCCCGAAAAGATCGATCCCTGCGTTGCAGAATGCAGATACCGCCAGAAATATGGCATGCACCAGACCTTTTTTTATTCCAAATTCCGGTACAAAGCAAAACGCATACAGGACCGCACCGATTCCTTCTGCAAGAAACACGCATTTCACCACACTGCGGACTACAGCCACGACTCCACCCATTTCATCCAGGTTGTAGGATTCCTTGATGATCCGCCGGTTTTTCAGGGAAATTTTCCGCCGGAGGCTGATGAATATCATATTCGCCAGTGCGATCAGTCCGATCCCGCCGATCTGTATCAGGCACAGGATAACCGCTTTTCCAATGGGGCTCCACTGGACTGCCATAACAACTGTGGAAAGTCCTGTTACACATACGCTGGTCGCCGCTGTAAAAACAGCATCCGGGAAGGTAACAGCCTGCCCGGGTGCACTGCAGAACGGCATCCACAAAATAAGTCCACCTACAAAAATCACCCCCGCAAAGCCGAGGGCAATTATTTGTGACGTATTCAGTTTATGCAATCCGTCTGAAACTTTTTTCAAGTTCATATTTTTTATTTATTGTAGTTGTGAGAAAGAGAATTGCAAACCTCCCACATGTAGGAATCTACATTCTTCTGCATTGCAAGAGCCTCATTGATGTCAAAATCAACGAACTCACCGTGGCGATATCCAACAACACGGCTGCGTTTACCGGCAACAAGAAGGTCTACTGCAAGAGCACCCATCATGGACGCATATACACGGTCCTTACATGTAGGGCTTCCACCACGCTGCATGTGACCAAGGATAGTTGCACGTGTCTCGATGCCTGTTGCAGCCTCGATACGTTTTGCCATAGCCTCTGAATGGCCGATACCCTCAGCATTTACGATGATATGGTGTTTCTTGCCTTTCTTACGGCTCTCTACGATATTGTCAATAAGCTTCTGCTCGTCGTAATCATATTTCTCCGGGATCAGGATATCCTCAGCACCGTTTGCGATACCGCACCATACTGCAAGGTATCCGGCGTTACGTCCCATAACCTCGATGATACTGCATCTCTCATGGGATGTGGATGTATCACGTACCTTGTCAATAGCTTCCATAGCTGTATTTACAGCAGTATCGAAACCGATGGTGTACTCGGTACATGCGATATCAAGGTCAATAGTTCCCGGCAGGCCAATGGTATTGATTCCAAGGTTCGCAAGCTTCTGAGCACCTGCGAAGGATCCGTCTCCACCGATAACAACAAGGCCGTCGATCCCATGCTTTCTGCAGATCTCTGCAGCCTGCTGCTGTCCTTCCTCTGTTCTCATCTCTGCACATCTGGCAGTATAAAGAATTGTTCCGCCTCGTTCAATCGTATCGGAAACGTCCCTTGCTGTCATATCTCTGATCTCTTCATTTAAGAGACCGCTGTATCCTTTATAGATTCCCTTTACGTTCAGTCCGCTGCTTAATCCTCTTCTGACAACAGCACGGATTGCAGCATTCATTCCAGGTGCGTCACCGCCACTGGTCAAAACGCCGATCGTTTTGATTTTGTTCTCTGCCATATTGTTATCCTCCATCTTATGAAACAACCTATTGTAATACACATATTCGGGTATAGTTTATAGCATTTTTATAAGTTTTTCAATACTCTCTCCACAATTTTAACATTGGAACTTCCATATTTTTTACACATGCGCTCCAGCCAGGAATCCTCGATATGGACCTGATAAGCAGGGGGAAGTTTCTTCATTGCCTTGACATCTTTGAGATAAATAACCACCGTGCTGTTTCCTCTGGATTCCATCAGATCGTCTACCAGACCGGTCTCGGCTTTTGCGTACTCTTCCCGGCTTTCAAACTGGAGCCACAGTTCTCTTGGCATATCATCAAAAAGACGGACCTTTTCCAGGATCAGCTTGCTGGCTTTGTCGTCTTCTGCGGATACTCTTCCCTGAATAAAGAGCCGGGCATCTTCATTCAGGAACATCTGGCATTTTTCGTAATCACGTGGAAATACCACAACCTCCACGGTGCCTACCAGATCTTCCACTGTAAGGAACGCCATTACCTTATTATTCTTTGTATATTTTATGGTTTTATCCGTGATCATTCCACCCACGATCACTTTCTGGTTATCGTAAACCTCCGGTATCCCTGTTTCATCATCCGGCTGAAAATCAGAAGTTTTTGCAGAGATCATTTTTTCCATCATATTCCGGTAACGCTCCAGCGGATGACCGCTGAGATAGATGCCGAGAACTTCCTTCTCAAAGGTCAGTATCATCTCCTTCGGATATTCTGCTGCCTGCGGCATACGGATCTCAAATTCCTTTTTATCTTCTTCAGGCGCAATATCAAAAAGACTCAGCTGTCCCGCCATGGTATGTTTCTTATCCTGGTTGATACTGTCTATGATCTGCGTATAAACCGTCATTTTCTGATTCCGGTTTCCCTCCAGGCAATCCAGCGCTCCGGCCTTGATCAGATTTTCCACAACTCTCTTGTTGATCTGGTCGATATTTCGCTCAATAAATGTTTTCAGGGAGGTATATTCTCCGTGCTCCTCACGCTCCCGCACAATCCCCTCGATTACCGGACGGCCGATACTCTTGATGGCAGAAAGTGCATAACGAATGGAACCATTGTCAACAGAAAAGCCATAAACACCATGATTGATATCCGGCGGAAGGATCCGGATCCCCATCTGGCGGCATACAGAAATATACTCGGCAACCTTGTTCGGCATTTCCACAACGGATGTCATCAGTGCAGCCATAAATTCTACCGGATAGTAATATTTGAGATATGCCGTCTGGTAGGAAACCACTGCATAAGCGGCAGCGTGAGACTTATTGAAGGCATACTTTGCAAAATCTGTCATCTCATCGTAGATCTTGTTTGCGATCTCCTCGGAAATACCGTTGGCAATACATCCCGGTACTCCCTCTTCCACGTTTCCGTAAACGAAATTCTGGCGTTCTTTTGCCATAACAGAAGCTTTTTTCTTGGACATGGCACGGCGCACCAGGTCACTTCGTCCAAGGGTGTAGCCTGCAAGCTCACGGACGATCTGCATAACCTGCTCCTGGTATACGATACAGCCATAGGTCGGCTTCAGGATCGGCTCCATCTGCGGACAGTCATAACGGATGGTATCCGGACGGTTTTTTCCGCGGATGTACTGCGGAATGAAATCCATGGGACCCGGACGGTAAAGCGAAATTCCCGCGATCACATCCTCAAGGCTCTGAGGCTTCAGCTCCTTCATGAAGCTTTTCATTCCGGCACTCTCCAGCTGGAACACGCCGTCAGTACGTCCTGTTCCGAGAGAATCCAGTACCTTTTTGTCGTTGTAGTCGATCTTTTGCATATCCAGAAGCATACCGGTACTTTTTTCCACCATTTTCACAGCATTCTGGATAACCGTCAGGGTACGGAGACCCAGGAAATCCATTTTCAGAAGTCCCAGCTCTTCCAGTGTTGTCATGGTAAACTGCGTGACAATGGAACCATCCTGTGCTCTGGAAAGGGGTACGTATTCCGATACATCCTTCTGGCTGATCACAACACCTGCCGCATGCATGGAGGTATGCCTCGGAAGCCCCTCCAGACGTTTTGCCAGATCGATCAGACGATGGATATCGTCCTGTTCCTCGTAAGCCTTGCGAAACTCCGGATTCATTCCCAGTGCCTTGTCAATGGTGATATTCAGCTCCTGTGGGATCATCTTGGCGATGGTGTCCACCTGGGCATAAGGCATATCCAGAACACGGCCTACATCACGAATGACACCGCGGGCTGCCAGTGTACCGAAGGTAACGATCTGAACCACGCAGTCATCACCATATTTTCTTCTTACATAATCAATAACCTCCTGTCTCCGTTCGAAGCAGAAATCCACATCGATATCCGGCATGGATACTCGCTCCGGATTCAGGAAACGTTCAAAGAGCAGATCATACCGGATCGGGTCCAGCTGGGTGATCCCAAGTGTATAGGCAACCAGACTTCCTGCGGCAGAACCTCGTCCCGGACCGACCATGATATCGTTGTCCCTGGCATATTTGATAAAATCCCATACAATGAGAAAGTAATCTACATATCCCATGTTTTTGATCGTAGACAGCTCATAATCCAGGCGCTTTTTCAGCTCCTCTGTTACCGGATGATAACGCTGCTCAAGTCCCTCATGGCAAAGCTTGTTCAGATATTCCCAGGAGGTAAATCCGTCCGGCACATCATATTTCGGCAGCTTGGTCACACCAAATTCAATCTCCACATGACATCTCTCCGCGATCCTGTGGGTGTTTTCCAGCGCTTCCAGCGCATATGGGAAAAGCCTCGCCATCTCCTCCGGTGATTTCACATAATACTGGCCGCCCTCATAGCGCATTCTGTTCTCATCGCTGAGCTTTTTCTGAGTCTGCAGACAAAGAAGAACATCATGTGGTTCCGCATCCTCTGCCATAGTGTAATGCACATCATTGGTGGCAACCAGATCGATCCCCGTCTCTCTGTGCATACGGAGAAGCTGCTGGTTTACGGTCTGCTGCTCCGGGATCCCATGATCCTGAAGCTCCAGAAAGAAATTTCCTTTTCCGAAAATATCCTGGTAACGTAATGCCGCGATCTTGGCATCCTCATACATTCCACGTGCAAGATATCTGGCGACCTCTCCCGCCAGGCAGGCACTTAAGGCAATGATACCCTCGTGATATTTTTCCAGAAGCTCCAGATCCACACGTGGCTTGTAATAAAACCCTTCCACGAATGCCTTGGATACAATTTTCATCAGGTTGCTGTATCCCTGATTATTCTCAGCCAGCAGGACCAGATGATAATAACGGTCATCCCCACTTCCCACTTCTCTGTCAAAACGGGAGCCCGGAGCCACATAAACCTCACATCCGAGGATCGGATTGATCCCGGCTTCTCTTGCAGCTCTGTAAAAATCGATCACACCATACATAACGCCATGATCGGTGATCGCCGCACTGTCCATACCCAGCTCTTTTACTCTGGCTACATATTCTTTGATCTTATTGGAGCCATCCAGAAGGCTGTATTCTGTATGGACATGTAAATGTGTAAACTCCAAATTTATTCTCCTTATCGTAAAAAACAGGGCTCCGGATCCTCCCCGCTCTGCACTTTTCTCTGAACGTGCCGGAGCGTGTCTGATCCGGAGCCGGTCAACACCTTGTTATTTTTTAATGTAGATCCTCTTGTCACGGATCTCTACTTTTCCTTCCTTCATCAGATGACCGACTGCACGCTTGAATGCGTTCTTACTGAGGCCAAACTCTCTCTTGATGACTTCCGGTGAGGCATGATCATCAAATGGCAGCACCCCTGCAAATTCCTCGATCACGCTGAATACGCTCTCTGCATCCTCATTGATCTGGATGTAAGCCTTCTGGCGGTCACTGACGTTCATCTTGCCATCCTCTTTCACCTCTGTGACACGAAGATCAAGAATAGCTCCCGGTCTGTACTTGCCTGTTGCCTCCCGTGCCGGGATCAGAGCGGAATATTTATCATCTACCGCAACAAAAACGCCGAAATTCCCACTGATCTCATAGACACGCCCCTTTACCGAATCTCCCGGTACATAAGGAGTTCTGGTGGAAAGATAATGATACACCTTCATGGTTGCACAGAGTCTGCTGCTCTTATCTACATAAAGAGCTACCAGACACTCCTCACCTTCACGGACCCGGTTGGTCTGCTCATGATACGGAAGAAGAAGATCCTTCTCCAGTCCCCAGTCAAGAAAAGCACCGATCCTGGTGACCTGTTTTACCTTAAGGACTGCGGTCTGTCCTACCTGAAGCATCGGCTCACGGGTAGTTGCGATCAGTCTGTCCTGGGAATCCTTATAGATGAATACTTCGATCTCATCACCTGCTTTGGTTCCTTCCGGTACCTGTTTGGACGGAAGAAGCACCCGCTCATTCTGAGGTGCGTTTCGGTCCTCTCCAAGATATATTCCGAAATCCACGGTTTTTACAACCAGTAATTTCTGTTTTTTACCTAATTCTATCATTCTTACTCCTGTTCCTTAAAACTATATATGATCATTTACTATTTGCTGTCTGTCCTGCATTATAACATAAGAGAATTATTATAGAAAGCACAAAAAAGGCAGCTTCGGAAATTTCTTTCCGTCACTACCTTTTATTTAACATTCATGGGGGAATCTGCCCCCACATTGGGTCAGTCTGTTATTCTGTTGGTTTCTCAACCGGCATCGGGTTCATCATTTTAATGACAAAAAGTACGATCAGCATCAGCACGATTCCCACCGGAAGAGCGATCCATGCTGTTTTTACAAAGCCTGCAACAATATAAGTTACAAAGGATACTGCTGCAGCCAGGATCGCATACGGAAGCTGTGTGGAAACGTGAGTCACATGATCACACTGTGCTCCTGCGGAAGCCATGATCGTTGTATCGGAGATCGGTGAGCAGTGGTCTCCGCAAACTGCACCTGCCATGCAGGCGGACATGGAAATGATCATCATCTCAGGACTGGATTTCTCAAATACCGCAACAACGATCGGGATCAGGATACCAAAGGTTCCCCAGGAAGTACCTGTAGCAAATGCAAGTCCACATCCAACCAGGAAAATAATGGCCGGAAGGATAACTTCAATACCACCGGCAACAGAACGCATGGCTTCTTCTACGAATACCGCTGCACCAAGTGAGTCTGTCATAGCCTTCAGTGTCCATGCAAAGGTCAGGATCATGATCGCCGGTACCATAGCCTTGAATCCTTCCGGGATGCAGCCCATACAGTCTCTGAAATTGACCACACGGCGGATCATATAGAAAATAATGGCAAACACCAGACCAAAAGCACTTCCCATTGCAAGGCCTGTAGAGGCATCACTCTGTGAAAATGCGGTAACAAAATCTGTTCCGCTGAAAAATCCTCCTGTGTAGATCATACTGATGACACAGCAGATAACAAGCACAACGATCGGGATCACAAGATCGATCACCTTTCCTCTCGGATTCGGTGTCTCATCATCCGTTGCATTCTCATACGGTCTTGCAGATGTTGTATAAAGATCTCCGTTCAGAGCATTGATCTCATGTGTTCTCATGGCACCAAACTCGGTTTTCATCAGTACCATGCCAACCATCATTACAATAGTAAGGATCGCGTAAAAGTTATACGGGATGGTTCTTACAAAAATCGCAAGTCCATCCTGTCCCTCTACGAATCCGCTGACTGCAGCAGCCCAGGATGAGATCGGTGCGATGATACATACCGGAGCAGCTGTTGCATCGATCAGGTATGCAAATTTCGCTCTGGATACGTGATGTCTGTCAGTTACCGGACGCATAACGCTTCCTACTGTCAGGCAGTTAAAATAATCGTCAATGAAGATCAGGATTCCAAGGATGATCGCTGCAAGTTCCGCGCCCACACGCGTGTGGATCTTTTTGCTGGCCCATCGTCCGAATGCGGCGGAGCCGCCGGCCTTGTTCATCATACATACCACAGATCCCAGGATAACCAGGAAGATCAGGATACCTACGTTATAGCTGTCAGCAAGAACCTTGATGATTCCTCCCTCAAAAATCTGTGTTACCGTTCCTTCAAATTTAAATCCGGAATAGATCAGTGCTCCTACTACAATTCCCACAAACAGAGAACTGTATACTTCTTTTGTGATCAGTGCAAGGACGATCGCAACAAGAGGTGGAAGCAGTGCCCAGATCGTTGCATACAGAGCAGGCTGGTAAGTCTCCTCCGCATCCGCAGCCAGCACAGTCAGGGGACTTGCCAGTGCGCCCATGAATACCATTGCCATAACAGACAATGCTGTTCCTGCTTTTTTACTCATTTTTCTCCTCCCTTTTCGGGGACAAAAAAACGGAGGCTGTCTCTTCTTAAGAACACCTCCGGTTAAATAATCCTTATTTAACTAATAGCCTGTCAGAAAATCTCCATTCAGCATATTAAATGCAGATCTCCCGAAGTGCTACCGATAGCGCTCCACATCCGTGACAGTACAACGCATATTCTGCGTTATCCCAGCACCCTGTCATCTGGCCTTCCAGAGCACTTCGGCAGATTTTCCTTTCTTTATGAACAGCCTGCCAGGGCCTTCCGTCCATAAATACTGATAAAATCCGCGCCTCTATCTTCTTATCCGTGACCGTTTGTCCTCCGCAGGACTTCCCGGCCATCTTTTTTTCTTTATACTGTAGCAGTTTCCGACATAAATATCAAGTAGTTTACACAGATTCCTGCCATTCAGACCAATATTGTTACTTTTCACTCCGTTTTCAGTAACACGCTTCGCGGAATATTACCAGCGAACTGTAATCCCATATTGCCTTATTTACTGCTCATTCAGCAGCCACTTCACATCCACTCCCAGCACCTTTGCAAACACCCGCAGTTCATAATCTGCCACAAAACGTTCTCCTCCTTCGATCCGGCTGATACTGTCACGCTCCAGCATCACTCCTTCCACCTGCATTTTTGCTGCCAGCGCAGATTGCGACATCCGTTTCATATTCCTCATCTGGCGTATTTTTTCTCCGGAAACGTTCTTTTTTCCCTGATAAGTGTATATTTTCATCCTGCCACCTATTTTAATAAATGTGTTAATGTTCTGCATTTTTCTTGACATTAGCATATATTTCGGCGGCACCTGTGTTAAAGGTCAGCAAATCTGACATTTTCTGCATTTTTCGACAAAAAATGCCGCGGTACTGTTCCGCGGCATTTCCACTCAAGCGGATATTGACGATCCACCATCGGGTTAAACTGTTTTTTCTTCTGATCAGTCTTCCTGTCCTACCTGACCATAATATGCATTTGCACCATGTTTTCTGTAGTAATGCTTATCCTGAAGCTCCTGCGGTGCCGGTTTTACATCCGGATTGATCAGCTCGCAGCGAGATGCCATCTTGGCAACCTCCTCAAGAACAACTGCGTTATGAACTGCCTCATGAGCATCCTTACCCCAGGTAAAAGGTCCGTGGTTCTTACACAGCACAGCCGGTACTGCTTCATAATCTTTGTTTTTGAAATAATCAGCAATAAGAACTCCCGTGTTCTTCTCATATGCCTCTTCGATCTCTCTTTTGGTCAGATTACGTACACATGGTACTTCTCCGTAAATGTAATCTGCATGTGTGGTTCCATAACACGGGATCGATCTGCCTGCCTGCGCCCAGCTTGTTGCCCAGGATGAGTGGGTATGTACGATGCCGCCGATATTCGGAAACGCTCTGTAAAGAACTGCATGTGTCGGTGTATCAGAGGATGGATTGTATCTTCCTTCTACTTTATTTCCGTCAAGATCTACCACTACCATGTCTTCCGGTGTCAGCTTGTCATAATCCACACCACTTGGCTTGATCACAAAAAGTCCCTGCTCCCTGTCGATCCCGCTGACATTTCCCCATGTAAAGGTAACAAGACCATATTTTGGCAGATCCATATTTGCTCTGTAAACTTCTTCTTTTAATTTTTCAAGCATAGCGCGCCCTCCTTTTACGGTATAGTTGTTTCAAAAACGATGTACTAATCTCTACCGCCTATATTTATTTTGTAAACTCAACTACTGCGTAAGGTTCTTTATCCTCCGCGTTGAGAACTACAGCTTCTTTATTTTCTGTCATATATACTTCCGGAATGATAACATTATCCAGTACTGCCTGACGTTTATATTCAGCACGAAGCTGACCAACTTTAAAATCCTCAGGCAGATGATCCGCTGCCATCCGGATATACTGACAGTTGTTCACATGATGATTGGTGTCCAGATGATGCTTCTGTACGGAAAAAGCATTCTGCACTTCCCGTTCCTTCGGAAGCGCGATCTTTCTTGGTGCATAATCCATCTCTATTTTTTCGCCCAGATCATAGGGATCTGTATCTGCCGGTGTTAGCTTTTCCGGAAGACCGGTTTCTGTATTGATAAAGGACCAGTAGGAATTGGCCCATGCCAGCTTCTCACCATCCATTGTCTCAAGAATAAAATTACGCATTCCGATAAATCCACGGAATCCATAAGGAATTGTTGTTACTTTTATATTTTCACCAAGCTTCGGATATCGCTTCACGATCACCTGCCATGCAGAAAGTACCCAGGCTCTTTTCTGTTCCTTTAATACTTCCATGCCGACTCCTGTCTGCTCGGATTCAAAGGTACAGCAATCCTGAAAATAATCCAGAACTCCCGGCAGCGTCAGACATCCATCTTCTCCGATCTCACTGAATCTTACTCGACTCTCAAAACTGTAACTCATTCATGCCTCCTGTCATACTGTCTATACTTTATTGTAACACTTGGCAGGAAGAAACGCACTTGTTTTTTTTGGGGCGCAGCGGATTGCGAATATCTTCTTATTTTTGAGTACAAAAAAAGTACCTCGTAACTGAGGTACTTAAGAAGCAGGGCTACAAGGATTCGAACCTTGAACTGACGGAGTCAGAGTCCGTTGCCTTACCGTTTGGCGATAGCCCTATGTGTTTTGTTTTTCGCTTGCCTTATCGCTTGCGACGGATGTTATTATATAACAGCTTTTTTGAAATTGCAACCCCTTTTTTTAATTTTTTTTATTTTTTTCAAAATTTCTTAAACTGCTGTTAAAACTCCTTATTATATGCGGGTTTACACAGTAAAAAAAATTTTACAATCCACTCCTTTGTGTTATAATAAGCCGTATAATAAAAAGAGCGGAAACAACCGTGTATTTCCCTCCGGTCACAATATCCGGAGGCATCCAAAGGAGAACGCTATGCGAGCAAATAACCTTACTCTGCTCACGGACCTCTATGAGCTTACCATGATGCAGGGATATTTCAAAAACCCTACCAACCAGACCGTTGTCTTTGACATGTTCTACCGCAACAATCCGTGCGATGGCGGTTTTGCCATCTGTGCAGGACTGGAGCAGATGATCGAATACATCGAAAATCTCCGTTTCTCAGAAGAAGACATTACCTATCTGAGAAGTCTTGGCATCTTTGAGGATGATTTCCTTGAGTATTTGAGCAACTTCAGATTCACCGGTGATATCTACGCAATTCCGGAGGGAACCGTGATCTTCCCGAGAGAGCCAATGGTCAAGGTTATCGCACCGATCATGGAAGCTCAGCTTGTAGAGACGGCCATCCTGAACATTATGAACCATCAGAGTCTTATTGCCACTAAGGCAGCACGTGTATGCCACGCAGCCAAGGGCGATCCCATCATGGAATTCGGTCTTCGCCGTGCCCAGGGTCCGGACGCCGGGATCTTCGGTGCCAGAGCTGCAGTGATCGGCGGATGTGCCGGTACTTCCAACGTACTGACGGGCCAAATGTTTAACGTTCCGGTTCTCGGAACACATGCTCATTCCTGGATCATGAGTTTCCCGGATGAGTACACAGCCTTTAAGACCTATGCGAGACTTTACCCGAATTCCTGTACTCTTCTGGTTGACACCTACGATGTCCTGAAATCCGGTGTTCCCAATGCGATCCGTGTATTTGAGGAGATGCGTGAGGAAGGTATCCAGCTGAAGAACTATGGAATCCGTATCGACAGCGGTGATCTTGCATATCTTTCCAAAAAAGCTTACAAGATGCTGGCTGCTGCCGGTTTCGATGATGCTACCATTTCCGCATCCAGCGATCTTGATGAATATCTTATCGAAAGCCTGAAGGCCCAGGATGCCAAGATCAATTCCTGGGGCGTCGGAACCAAGCTGATCACAGCCGATAACAATCCGGCATTCGGCGGCGTATACAAGCTTGCCGCTGTAAAGGACGCTGACAGCGATGCCTTCCAGCCGAAGATCAAGCTTTCCGAAAACACAGAAAAGGTTACCAACCCGGGCAACAAGACTGTATACCGTATCTACAGCAAGAAGACCGGCAAGATCAAGGCCGATCTGATCTGCCTTGCAGATGAGAAATTCGATCCGGAAGAAACTATGGTGATCTTCGACCCGGTTGACACCTGGAAAAAGACCAAGGTTCTTGGCGGAACCTACGAACTCCGTGAGCTCCTTGTTCCGGTAATTAAAGATGGTAAGAGCGTTTACAAGTCTCCATCTGTCATGGAACTCCGCGACTACTGCAAACAGGAGCAGAACACACTGTGGGATGAATCCAGACGTTTCGTTAATCCGCAGAAGGTTTATGTAGATCTCTCCCAGTCACTCTATGACATGAAGAAGGCTCTCCTGGAAGAAATGAGTGAAAAAGAGCTCTGATAAACAGAAATAAGCATTCATAAACCCTCCTTTCTTATCATAAGCTTATGGATAAGGAAAGGAGGGTTTTTATTGCACAGAGAATTTTATATCCGGCTGATCAGTAGGGAGCATCCTCTGCCGGAAGCTTTTGTGCCGGAACATCTTATCGATATCGGACTTCCATTTGAAGCAGCACCGGGAGATCCGAAGCGGCTTCTGGAGTATCAGGCTGCAAAAGCCGCTTCCCAGCTTTTCCATGCCTGTCACAGATGCGGTCTGAACCTGTGGGCAGTTTCCGGATATCGTTCCTACCAGCGACAGAAGGAGCTTTTTACAGGAAGTCCTTTCGTTGCAGAGCCAGGAACAAGTGAGCACCAGAGCGGACTTGCTCTGGATGTATCCTGCCCTTCCATCCATATGGAGCTCTCCGAAAGGTTTTCCGCAACAGGAGAAGGCCGCTGGCTGAAAAAGAACGCTCCGCTCTATGGTTTTATCCTCCGGTACCCAAAAAACAAAGAGGAGATCACCGGCATCCCTTACGAGCCATGGCACATCCGCTATGTGACCAAACCTCTGGCTTCCTGGCTCACTATCACAAATCTGACTCTGGAAGAATACTACTGCTTTCCTTCCCGGTGTCCGCACCCTCCCTGATCTGCAGCTCCTGGCATCTACATCTGATGTTTATATCTTGATCTGCACACATTTTTCTGTACATCTGATGCACTTTTACTGCTCCATCTGTCTGCCAAGAAAACCGGCTGCTGTGCGGACAAGGGCACGTTCTGTGTCTCCCAGTGCTGTTTTTTCACTTTTAGTCAGAAGAATCACTGCTCCAATGGCGTCACTCGCACACAGGATCGGCTGTATCATTTTCTGGCAAAATGAATCCATAGCGTCGGAAATGACTGATATATTTTCCCTGCTGTCCTGACTGACCATTCTGCCTTTCCTGCCGGCAATGACTGCATCCAGATCAGAACTGATCTCTTTTCCTTCCAGTTCCCGGCTTCCGCTGCCGCATGCCGCCACGACCTGATCACGATCTGTAATACAGGCAGTCAGTCCGGTGGTCTGTACCAGCGCTTCTGCATATTCCGCAGCAAACGTATTCAGCTCTCCAATGGGCGAATATTTTTTCAGGATGATCTGTCCTTCCCTGTCTGTAAAAATCTCCAGTGGCGTTCCTTCCTTGATCCGCAGTGTCTTTCGTATCTCTTTTGGAATCACAACCCTGCCCAGATCATCGATCCTGCGAACAATTCCCGTTGCTTTCATCTTCCTGAATTCCTCCTGTATTTTCTGTTCATTGTACGTCAATGTTATGTTAACTATTTGTTTTTCATATGGTTATTATGCGAAAAACTGGGAGAAATATGCATAAAAATCTCTTATTTATCTGTCGTAGGAGCCGCATTGTCGTATGCCTGCTGCAGAAATAAATCCTGATAAAATTTTTTTCGAAAATAGGGGTTGCATTTTTGAATAATAGTGGTATAGTATTCATATACTTGATATGTAGTTTTGAATACTACATGTTATTTTATCAGTTTCTACATTATTACATCGTAAACTGTCGCAATGATCCGTCATTGATGAACCGATCTTGAAGTTGTCCATATGATATAAACAGCAGATTTTTTTGCAGGAGGTGTTTTTATATGAAATTTAAATTAAAAGATCCGGGAAGCGCCATAACCCACGGAATCGGCATGCTTCTTGCCGTGGCCGGAGCCACTCCGCTGATCGTGAAGGCGGCCAGAAGTGCAGATGTTCTCCATGTTTTTGCAGTAAGTGTTTTTATCCTTACCATGATCCTTCTTTACCTGGCAAGCACACTTTACCATTCCGTAAGCTCCACAGCCAAGGTGAACCGCCGTCTGAAAAAAATGGATCACATGATGATCTTCGTGATGATCGCCGGCAGCTACACTCCTGTATGCCTGATTGTTCTCCACGGACGCACCGGCTATATCCTCTGTGCCCTCGTATGGACCGTTGCCATCATCGGAATGATCCTCAAGGGCTGCTGGATCAACTGCCCGAAATGGCTTTCCTCTGTGATCTACATTGGAATGGGCTGGCTGTGTGTACTTGCTTTTGTTCCGATCTTCCACAATCTGCCCCGTGCAGGCTTCGGATGGCTCCTTGCCGGCGGCATCATCTATACCATCGGCGGTGTGATCTATGCGCTGAAGCTTCCGATCTTCAATGCGAAGCATAAGAATTTCGGCTCCCACGAAGTATTTCATGTCTTTGTGATGCTGGGAAGTGTGTGCCATTTTGTTGTAATGTATTTCTTTGTAGCCGGTATGGCGATCCACTGAGTTACTCTGTGATCAGATAGATAACAATCTCACCTTTCGGATACCTTAAAAACTTAAAGCCCCGGAACACGGACAGACCTCAGGAAGTCGAAGTTATAACTTCTCTGAAGCTGCCTCGTGTTCCGGGGCTTCTTATTATGCCTGATCCAGCCTGTGATCCCGATGATCTCAGCCGATGGTCAGTGTGGAAAGACCACTGCAGTTAAAATATGCAAATGCACCTATAGTCTGAACGCTGTCCGCAATGTCAAGCTTTACAAGCTTTTCGCAGTCTGCAAATGCATAGGCTCCGATGCTGGTAACGCCTTCCTTGATCCGGACCTCTGTTATCTGGTCACGGTATCCGTTCCAGGGGACTTCTTCCTCATTTTGCCATTCATTCATGGCTCCCTGTCCTGCGATCTCGAGAACTCCGTTTTCATCAAGGCTCCAGGATACAGTATTCTCCTCCGCTCCACAAAAACCGCTCTTTTCTTCTGCCGGATCGGTTTCTGTTTCCATATCTTCCGATGCTGCGTTCTCCTCAAATGCTGCTTCCGGCTGGTCTTCCTGATCATCCGGGAGCATTTCCTGCGGAATGTCCGCTTCTTCATTTTCCGGAAGCTCTGTTTCTTCCGGTATTTCTGATGTATCTTGTGTTTCCGGATCATCCGGTGCTGCCAGCTCATCTGACATGTCTGGTGCCTTTGAGATCTCAGATTTATTTTCCGGTTCTGCTTCGGAAATTTCTGCTGCATTTATTGTTGGGACTTCTTTTATTTCAGTCCCTGTAATAGATTCTGCCGACGGATCCGTCACAGTATCCGATACAGCTTCTGCTGACTCCTTCGCACTGAATGTATCCGCTGCAAAAACACTTTCCATCCATATCCCGCAAGTCAGCATACTGACAGCTGTAATCCCTGCAAGTATTTTTTTATTTATCCTCATTTCCATGCCTCTACTTTCTGATCCTTACTGCTTTTACCTTGCTCCAGGAAGAATAATATTTCTTTGTTCCTGATTTTTTGTATGTGCGGATCCTTACGTAATACGTTTTGTTTTTCTGAAGCTTTGTCAGCGTGTATTTCGTTTTGGATACTCCGGACACTGTTTTTTTGCTTCCGGATCTGAAATTTTTGTTTACGGAATACTGGATCTCATATCCGGTCACATATCGGTTTTTCTTCCATGTGATCTGCGCTTTTCTGCCGGACAGGTTCTTTGCCGTCATCAGGGTAGTTCCTGCCGGATTGACTGTGACTGTAATACTCTTTGTGGCGGCATTGTATCCTGCTGTGGCGGAAGAACGGATCGTGATCCTTGCACTGCCGGTGAATTTCGCCGCAATGGTAATCCTTCCTTTTTTGTCTACCTTTACAGATTTACTGCTGGAAGAATATTTCAGCGGAGCTTTCCCATAAACTTTTGCATTGATGCTGATCTTCCGGGCTTTTGCATACCAGGTCCGCCGGATATTGGAGGCTTTGATGGTATTGCTGCGTTTTGTTACTTTGATGGTGCAGAAGGTGGAGCCGGCGGTATAATTGGTTCCCTTTGCAGCGTATGCCATGATCGCCGCGGTTCCTCCGCCTTTGATGGTTACTTTACCGGAGGCCGGATCTACGACAGCAGCTTTGGGGTTGCTGGAGCTGTAGGTTATGGTTCCGTCTGTTGTTTTTTCAGACAGTGCACAGAGGAATGGTTTTGTGCCGTATTTTACAGTTATTGTTTTTTTGTCAAATTTCAAGCTCGGCTCTGTCTGTTCGATAAGGAATCCTGCTTTGTAGGTTCCGCTGTAATTTCCGGCTCCTGTGATCTCCAGCTCTGCATTTCCCGCATTGACGTTATTGCTGCATTTTACGGTGTAATCTGTATTTTTCTGCAGTGTATAGTTTCCATCCATGATGATCATTTCCGGAGTTTTTTCGGTTCCGTCATAGGTGTATTTCTGCTCTGCGATCCTGATATCGCACAGTGCAAGGCTTCGTTTTGCCGGGCTGCCTGTTTTTGGATTCCATGGTACCCAGGTAATATTTCCGCCGTAATCCCGGAGGATATCCAAAGACCATGTTTTGTCTGTGTATGGATAGTATACGGTTGCAGTTACATTTTTGAAGATGTTATTTCCGAGTTTCGGACTGTTGCCATAAAAATAGATATTCTGCAGATTTTTGCTGTCTGCAAATGCGTTGTCGCCTATTTCTGTTACGTTTTCTTTGATATTCAGATTCACCAGGTTTGTACAGTTGCTGAATGCGCCCGGTTCGATCACGGTTGCATTTTCCGGAAGCGCTTTTCGGATCTCAAAGGTTATTGTGGCTGTTCCTGTATAATCGCTGTCGGTTTTGGCGATCACGGTGATCTTTGCTGTTCCCGGATTTACATTATCTGCGAGATATACCTGGTAGTCTTTTCCTTCTGTCAGTGTTTTTTCATTGTAAGTGATGGTTACTGTTGGTGTTTTTTCGATTCCATCGTATACATAGGTCTGTTCTGACAGCTGAATACTGCAGGCTGACAGAGCGATCTTCGCTTTTTCCAGTATCGGGAGCTGACGGTATTCTTTGTGTGATGCATTTCTTCTGCAAACTCTTTCTGCCTGTCCTGGTTCTGTATAAGTTGCAGCCTTTATTGTTTTCCACTCTCCGTAATCATGGCCTAACGCTGCTGTTGTGGTCTGGGCTTTGATCACGGTTCCGCAGACGCTGCAGTGACTTCCTTCTGTTTTTCCGGTTGTCTCACAGGTGGCTGCTACCGCCGCGTCTTTTACCGCCTTGTGACCTGTAGCTGCGATCGTTTCTGTTCGTGTCTTTTTGCAGCGGGTGCAGGTGTAGGTCTTTGTTCCGGCTGCGGTGCAGGTTGCTGCTTTTGTTACCTTTCCTCAGTCCCAGCTATGGCCGAGTGCTGCTGTAGTGGTCTGAGCTTTGATTACTGTGTTGCAGACGCTGCAGTGGCTTCCTTCTGTCTTTCCGGTTGTCTCGCAGGTGGCTGCTACCGCCGCGTCTTTCACTGCCTTGTGGCCTGCGGCTGCGATCGTTTCTGTTCGTGTTTTCTTGCAGCGGGTACAGGTGTAGGTCTTTGTTCCGGCTGTGGTGCAGGTTGCTGCTTTTGTTACTTTTCCGCTGTCCCAGCTGTGGCCGAGTGCTGCTGTAGTGGTCTGGGCTTTGATCACTGTGTTGCAGACACTGCAGTGGCTTCCTTCTGTCTTTCCGGTTGTTTCACAGGTGGCCGCTACGGCTGCATCTTTTACCGCTTTGTGGCCTGTCGCTGCGATTGTTTCTGTTCGGGTCTTCTTGCAGCGGCTGCAGGTGTAAGTCTTCGTTCCGGCTGCGGTGCAGGTTGCTGCCTTTGTTATCTTTCCACCGTCCCAGCTGTGGCCTAACGCTGCCACTGTGGTCTGGGCTTTAATCACTGTGTTGCAGACGCTGCAATGGCTTCCTTCTGTCTTTCCGGTTGTTTCACAGGTAGCTGCTACTGCTGCGTCTTTCACTGCTTTGTGACCTGTTGCTGCGATTGTTTCTGTTCGTATCTTCTTGCAGCGGGTACAGGTGTAGGTCTTCGCTCCGGCTGTGGTGCAGGTTGCTACTTTTGTCACTCTTCCGCCGTCCCAGCTGTGGCCTAATGCTGCTGTTGTGGTCTGCGCTTTGAGTATGGTTCCGCAAACACTGCAGTGACTTCCTTCGGTTTTTCCTGCGGTCTCACAGGTGGCTGCTACCGCTGCGTCTTTCACTACTTTGTGACCTGTTGCTGCGATCGTTTCTGTGCGTGTCTTTTTGCAGTGGGTACAGGTGTAGGTCTTTGTTCCGGCTGCGGTGCAGGTTGCTGCTTTTGTCACTTTTCCGCTGTCCCAGCTGTGGCCTAATGCTGCTGTTGTGGTCTGGGCTTTGAGTATGGTTCCGCAGACACTGCAGTGACTTCCTTCGGTTTTTCCTGCGGTCTCACAGGTGGCTGCTACCGCTGCGTCTTTCACTACCTTGTGACCTGTGGCTGCGATCGTTTCTGTGCGTGTCTTTTTGCAGCGGGTACAGGTGTAGGTCTTTGTTCCGGCTGCGGTGCAGGTCGCTGCTTTTGTTACCTTTCCGCTGTCCCAGTTGTGGCCTAATGCCGCTGTTGTGATCTGGGCTTTGATCACCGTATTGCAGACGCTACAGTGACTTCCTTCTGTTTTTCCGGTTGTCTCACAGGTGGCTGCTACCGCTGCGTCTTTCACTGCTTTGTGGCCTTCCTTAACAACAGTTCTGGTGCCGAGTTTCTTTAAAGTGCCACCGCTTCCGGTGCCTGAATTATCAGCATACATCACCCAGATTTCCAGAGTATTATTTCCTTCCTTCAAGCTGCTTCCGGAAATTTTCACTTCATATGCTCTGGCATTTGGAATTGTCTGTGTAGTGCTATTTGCAGATGTAGTATAACTGATTCCATTTACCACATATTTGAAAAGAGAAATCTCTTTTGAGCTGTCTCCCGCCCAGCCTTTAAGGGTGATCTCTTCGCTGTCCTTACAGCTGATCTTCGTATTATCAGCCGGTGAAAGGATCTCGTCACCAGACTGTACTTCCTCCGAAGTATCATCATAAAATTCCACACTTACCGTATAAGACTTCTTTGTAACCCCATCCGGCGCTGTAAGCGTATATACAACCGGGCTGGTAAAATCATGCTTCGAACCATTCCAGAATCCTGAAGGAAGTTCAGTTCCCATGCCTGAGCCATAATCAATCGAAGGCTTCAATTCTGTAACATTCGTCCCACTCGGCACCCGAAGAACGATCGTATCCTCCCCGATCGCACCGATAACATCCTGCTTCAGTCCAGGATTTTCCACCTTCTTAAGCACAAAACTGTAAAATGCAGCCTGATCAGAAGGAACCACATGGATCGTCACAGTCACCTGAATACTCTCCTGTGTCTCTGTATCGCTGATCTTATACTGTGAACTGTAATCTCCGGCTGACGCCGTAACAACACCTGTATAGCTAAAAGCATTATATTTTCCTCCGGGCAGATTCGTGCGATTCAATCCTGTCGGCAGCTTTTCCTCAATTACTGTAGTCGCATACGTTCCACTTCCACCAGTCACATTATCTGTGCACGGATACTGCGCCGCACTTTTTCCTGCACTGACATACAAATCCAGTGCCGGTACAGTCAGCGGACTCCGCACCGTGATCGTCGATGACGCCACAACTACCGAGCCATACTCTGACGGCAGTTTATCCGTCGCATAAAATACGATCGTACTTCCGCTGTCAGCACTTTCCAGAACCTTATCTGCTGCAACCGTTGTAAAAGATCCATTCTTTCCAAAAGCAACATGAACACCATATTTCTCCAGCTCATCCGCTTTAAATATCGGAGTCTGCGTCCCATCATTATATGTGATCTGCAGTTTCACACCGGACAGATCCAGCGTGTTCCCAACTGTAAACTGAGTTTTTGCCGGTGCTGCAAGCACGGAAAGCTTCGTTGCTTTTCTGGCTGTCACCGTAATATTTACCGGAATTTCTTTTCCAAAATAATTGAATATCACGGATGTATCCGCAGGCTTCAGCGGACCTGTTTTATCATAGGAAAAGCCACTGTAAATATATACATAACGTCCACCTATTGTAGCAAAAAAGCTGGCGCCTGAAGGATCAAACTTCTGGTTTTCACTGTATGTCGTCTTCGGACGCCCGGAAAGCACAATACTTGTAATATCACTGGCAGATGGTTTTTCGACTGTCATAGACCAGCTGATCTGTTTTCCCTTATAATTGATCGTCAGTTCCCTTGTCCCCGTTTCCGAATTTTCAAATCCGGCGATCATATCCTTCGTGATCGTTACTGATGTAGAATTATTAACAATAAGCCTTCCCCAGTACGCCGGAACTTCTCCCACGTAACATTTTGTCGGTACTCCGGAAACAGACAGCGATCTGATCGCCGATGCATCTGCACGTTCCGGCAGTCCATCCTTGGAAATCTGCCAGTCTCCGTCAAAGCTCCAGCCTTTATATGAGTCCGGATTCTTCATCTGCTCTGCTGTAAGAACACCACCTGTTGTAAGCGTCTGTTCCGTGTTTGTCCCAATGAGCGCTCCCTGGCCGTTTTTACCATAACAGTCCGAAACATGTCCGTTCAGACCGATAGCAGAATTGAGTACATTTGCATTTACCTGTGCACAGATCTGACCTGTAACTGCTGTTCCGCCAGTCACGTGAAGCGTACCTGTAAAAGCACACTGTTTCACATATCCGCCCATGTTTCCAAACTGTTCGATCCGGCCGGCAATGCCTCCAAGGTAAACCTGATAAGAATTTCCGTTAGCCTGTGTGACAGAAAGATTTCCTCCTGCAACACATTTTTCAATAGTACCAATGTTTACTCCTGCGATACCACCAACATAGCTGTCTGTAGCTGTCATGGATATGGAAATATTTACTCCGGACGAACAGCCGCTGATAGTACCGGCCACCTCATTCTCTCCGACAATCCCGCCAAAAGCCGGATGGCTCATGGAACTGGTGGATCCCATATGTCCTGTTACCGTTCCGGTTACCTTGCAGTCCTGGATCTTACCGGTATTATACTGTGCCACAACACCATGGATATCATGACTGTCATAATCAAAATCCGCAACAATATTCAGATCCTTTATCGTTCCTGCATTCTGCTGGATCAGAGGTTTTTGGAGACCGGTTATTGTGAAACCGGCTCCGTCCAGCGTTCCACTGAAATACGATGCCGAAAAATTTGTCCTTCCGTCTGTACTGATATTTTTTGTCAGACGATAGTATGCTCCCTGGTTTGCCTGAATCAGATTAAGATCATCGATCGAAGATATCTTATATGGATTTGCAAACGTACCATCTCCCTCTGCCGGTGCAAGGGAAGAGCTTCTGCTTCCAATGATACGATAAACAATCCCTGCGGAGCCATCCGTCGGAACGGTAAACTTACCGTTCGACAGCTTCACCAGGATTGCCGATGCTGCCGGCAATGTATGGTTTTCATTGCTATCTCCTGCATAAAGCGGGAATGTCGCTGCCTTTGCCGCAGCAATGGTATCCCCGTAAAAGCTGTATTTACCGGAGCTCTCACCGGCTGCAACTGCCGTATAAAAATCCGCCATAAGCTCCTTAAAAGAAACTCCGGTTACTTTCTCCAGATATTGCTCACAGCTGAGAGAAGAAGCATCGATCGTATAAAACTTTGGAAGCACCTTCATAGGCTGATAGCTTCCTGCCATCCGGTCGATAACATATCTTACAAAAAGATACGGCATTCCATAGTCCTGTGCATTGTCATCCCGGTAATTCTCGTAGATCAGCGAAGCCCCTGAACGGATGGCCGTATTACTTCCAATACCATTCAGCCAGCCGCTGCTGTCCGTTCCTCCCCAGAGATAGTCCATGACAGCCACTGCAAGACCCTCATTCAGCCACGAATATCTGCCGGTTTTCATAAATCCGGTTTTCAGCCAGAGGATTGCATGCTGTCCCTCATGAACAAGAAGGCCATTTCTCTTTGACATCTCCCCCGAAACATAAGAGGATGCTGACGGTGTGTTGATATGGATCGCTGTGATCCCTTCATCATACATATACATACCGCTGGCGCTACTTAAAGACTCCAGCAGGATCGACAGCTTGCCGGAGCCATCCTGTGCCGGAAAATCACCTGCACAGAGCTGGTTAAGGATACGGTAAGGCTGACCATCGTAGACAGCTGCCATATCCGTAGCGATCAGAGATGTTTTCCCTGCGGTATCGTAATCTGCCTTCAGGGTCTCATCCATCCACACATAGCAGTGTTCCCCAACTCCGATGCAGACATATGTTTTTCCATATATATCATGGCCGTTAGTTCTATAGATGTACTTTTTTTCACCTACCTGATAGGTGGTCGCCACAGCCTGTACAGCAGTCAGCATCGGCTGGTCATCCTGCATGTATGCCTGCAGCTGATCATCCTCCAGACTCTGTACCTGCCCCACATCTGCTGCCTCTCCCGCAGTTCCCTCTGTTGCTGCCTGCGCCGATGCATTGCTTCCACTCTGCACGACTGCATAATCTTCTGCTTCAGAGTCCGCCGCCTGTGCCGATGTCCCGTCAAACTGCAAGGTTCCCGTATTTCCGGGATTTGTGGTATCTGTGTTAATGATAACTGCATATTCCCCGGAAAATGTTTCTCCTGGCTTACCCTCCTGAACTGCTGCAAAAACCTCTGTTCCGCAAAATAACCCCAGAAACAGAAAACAGCACATAAGCCGGAGACAAAAATCTTTTGTCTTTTTCATCCTCTTTCCTTTCCTCTTCTCAGCTGACTGAGTTCATTGATTTTTGTGTTTATTCTACCATGTTCACAATATTCGCACAATTCCAAATATTTGATTTTTATTATCATAAAGCGTCTTTTTCTGCCTCCGTTGCAGCTGTCCGCCTGCCGTGTATACACAAAAAGAGCGAAAAGCTCTGGTATTGGTATCGTGCAGAACTTTTCGCTCTTATTGAACTATTCTTATTGATATTCAGCATGACTGCCTTCAGCTCCAGTGACGGGTCTGCATCCGGAATTGAAAAGATTTCCGACAGTTTCAAAACTTCATCAGCTCCAGCTTCTTCTCCCTGGTCAGCTGCTTGATCCGGTACTCCCGGCTCATGGCCTCCTCCTTTGTGGCAAAGCCTTCGTAATACACCAGCTTCACCGGCCTTTTGGCCCGGGTATATTTGGCGCCTGCTTTGCCTTCATTATGGGCTTTCATCCGCCTGGCAAGGCAGTTTGTCCAGCCGGTGTAGAGCGTGCCATCCGCACACTGTACGATGTATGTATAGTTCATGTCCGTTTCCTCTTCTGTAAAAAATTTCGGCAATGTAATACCAGTACACCAGTATATTTCCGATAGTATCCTCGCAGATCGTTGTCGTCCTGTAAGACCGATATCCCGGCAGCTGATATCCTTCCTTCTATGTAAAGACAGCCACCAACATTTCTTCAGCAGCCATCCTTCTATACTCAAGCAGCCGGCACAATTCATGTATTTCACTTATAACAAAGATAAAGCAGGTCGGGATTCCGGCTGCGGATTTTCCCACCTGCTTTATTATACGGTCATTTCTTATTTCTGTGAATATGGAATTCACTGCATAGCTGCTCTATAGGTATTCGTATTCTGATCTTGCTGTATTTCCCGATTAATAAGCCCAGCCTACTCCATCACATAATTCTTCAGCACATAAATCTTCCCATCACACTCCACAGCCTCCACCTTCACAGTCTGTTCCTGCGTTTCCGGATAATATCTGGAAGAGAAAACAACCTCTCCGCCATTCACATAGATTTCCACAGCTGTAGTATCCGCAAGAACTCTGATGCTTTCGATCACACCGGACGGAACATGCGCCTTACGTACTTTACGTCCGGCGCCGGCCTTCTCGGAGAGAGTTAAGATCACATCTCCGTCCTGATATTCCAGGAAGAGATTTTCCCCAAGGCTTACTTTACCCTGCTCACCTTTTACCTGAACATCCAGATCAAACGGTCCATTCACCGGAATCTCCGCACTGGAACCGCTGACGGAAACGCCAGTCTTTCTCAGCCCGTTCAGTTCTTCCACCGGATACTGATAAAGCATTCCGTTTTTATACGTAACTTCCCTTGGAACAGTCAGGCAATGCTGCCAGCCTTCGCTCTCTGCTGTAGGATTCACATACTCCTCATCTGCATCCGGCATTCCCATCCAGCCGATCAGGATCCGCCTGCCCTTTCCATCCTGGAATGTCTGGGGTGCATAGAAATCAAAGCCGTGATCCCATTCCCGGAAAGCTTTTTCCTCCGGCTTTCCATCCTTCAGGATAAAGTATCCGGACTGATAGATGTTCTGAAAACGGAACTCTTCTCTGGTCAGTCCCTGGGGCGATACAGAAAGCACCTCCTGTCCCTCAAGAGTGAAAAAATCCGGGCACTCCCACATGTATCCGAATGTCTTCTCCGTAGTAAGCTCACTGTCAAATTTCCAGTTCTTCAGATCTTCGGATCTGTAAAAAAGTACAGCGCCCTGGTCGCTTTTCTGACGGCCGCCAAGGATCATCCGGTACTCTTCCCCCTCCTTCCAGACCTTCGGGTCACGGATGTGGCAGGTGTAATTCTCCGGATAATCCTCACAGGAAACTGCAACCTCCTTTGTTCCGAAATGAAGGCCGTCCGCACTCTCCACATGAAGAGTGCTGGACTGTCTTCCGTTATTGATATAATCATAATCTCCATCCATCTTGATGTTTCCTGTGTAGAAAAGATGAAGCTTATCTTTCTCCGCAATGGCAGAGCCTGAGTAAACACCATGACAGTCATAAATGCTGTCCGGCAGAAGCGGAACCCCTTCATATCTCCAGCTGATCATATCTTCACTGGAGTAATGTCCCCAGAATTTCAGTCCACCGTTGGCCTCAAACGGAGAATACTGGAAAAACACATGATATCTTCCCTTGTACCAGCATAATCCGTTCGGGTCATTGAGCCATCCCACAGGCGGCATCAGATGATGGGTCAAACGGTTTGTCTGCATCGTCCTGGCAACTGCTGCCGTTTCCTCGATTTTTCGCACTTCCTCTGCAAGTACCTTGGTCAGAGAACTCATTTTATTTTACCTCCAGTACTTCAGAACCATTATTTACTGTTCCTTCTGCAAGCATTTTTACTTCTTCATAATCATCGGTATTGGTTACGATCAGCGGTGTGGTCACATCATAGCCGGCTGCCTTAATAGCATCCATATCAAAGGTGATCAGTGTCTGGCCTTTTTTGACCACGTCACCGTCCTTTACATGAGCGGTGTAGAATTTACCGCCAAGTTCAACGGTGTCAACGCCGATATGGATCAGCAGCTCCAGACCACTTTCTGTCGCAAGCCCGATGGCATGCTTTGTGTCAAAAATTGTAGAAACTGTTGCGTCGCAAGGTGCTTTTACCTCACCTTTGGACGGAATCACTGCCATGCCCCTTCCAAGGACTTCAGATGCAAAGGTTTCATCCTTTACTTCTGAAAGCGGGATCGCAGTTCCCTCAAGCGGGCTGTAGAGGGTCTGTGCACCTGTCTCTGAAGTTTTCTCCTGGGCAATTTCTGCCGGAGCATCTGATTTTTTCTCTGCTTCAATATTTTTTTCAGCTGTTTCCTGTACCTCATCCTTATATCCGAACATCCAGGTAAGCACAAAAGCCACACCAAATGCGATGGCAAACATCAGGATATAACCAACTGGATTATTCAGGCACAGCAGGATTCCGAAGATACCGGTAACACCTGTTCCTGTGGCACCAAGACTGCTAATGGAGGCAAAAAGTGCTCCGCATGCACCACCCAGGCAGCCCATGATAAACGGCTTTCCGAAGCGGAGGTTTACACCGAAGATTGCCGGCTCTGTGATTCCCATGCATGCGCTTAAGGCAGAAGGAACAGCCATGGATTTGATCTTCTGATTTCTGGATTTCAGGCCTACAGCAAGAGCTGCACCACCCTGTGCAATGTTAGCTGCAGATGCAAGTGGCAGCCAGTAGGTAACGCCGAATTTGGCCAGCTGTCCAAGGTCAATGATAGTGTACATGTGATGAACACCAGCAACAACAGTCGGTGCATAAAAGGCACCCATGATAAAGCTTCCGATTCCAAATGGCAGTGCGATCAGCCACTGGATCCCATCCAGAAGTCCGTTCTCAACAGCTACGAAGATCGGTCCGATAATGGAAAGTGTAAGATAACCGGTTACAAAAACACTGACAAGTGGTGTTACAAAAAGATCGAACATTGCAGGTACGATCTTATGAAGTCTTTTCTCGATCTGTGCCAGTACCCATACTGCAATGATAACCGGGATCACATGTCCCTGATATCCCACCATGTCAATGGAGTAAAGTCCAAACCATACCTTCTGCGTTGCCTGCACACCCTCTGTTGCAACAGTCCAGGCATTCTGCAGATTTGGATGGATCATGATCATACCGATAACCGCACCCAGATAAGGGTTGGCACCGAACACCTTCGCACCACTGTAAGCGATAAGGATCGGCAGAAATGTATACGCTGTGTTACTGAAAAGCTGTGCAAATACATAAATGGAACCATTGGTGTTAATATTCAGGAAGCCGTTGTTTACCATGAAGTTCAGGGCTTCCATGATTCCCATCAAAAATCCGCTGGCTACGATAGCTGGGATGATCGGGACAAAAATATCTCCCAGTGTCTTGATCAGTCTCTGCATCGGATTAGCCTTGGATGCTGCCACCTTCTTAAGCTCATCCTTACTACTCTCTGATATTCCGGCGATCTGGATAAATTCATCATAAACCTTGTTTACAACTCCTGTTCCCAGGATGATCTGCATCTGTCCCTGTGCGAAAAACACGCCCTTCACACCGTCGATGTTCTCTACATATTCCTTATCCGCCTTGTCATTATCCGCAATGACCAGACGAAGCCTTGTTGCACAGTGCGCCGCGGAAATGATGTTTTCTTTCTTTCCTACATGATCATAGATTTCCTGTGCTGTCTTTCTGTAATCCATGTCCTTCCTCCTTTTCTGCTACTGTTCCCGGACAGTCATCTCTTTCTGCTTTCCCTTTCTTCGGATCAGATCTGTCTGTTCTTTCTTCAGCTTCCCGGGATTTATTATCTCTGATCCATTGTTTTTCATTTATTTATGAGATTGATTTCATATATCTATTCATACAAGGAACGGTAATCTTTCCATTTTTTTAAGTTTTTTGATGATTTTAACACTTTTCAATGGTTTGTTTTATGTTGTTGCTTGCGTTCTTATGTGGAATCGTTCTCATATCTTACTTGTATTATAACTACTGCATTATTATTTGTAAATCCGCAACATCGCACAAATTTCTTCGGTCAAAATTGTACATATTCCATAAGAACAGATGCAAGACAGACAAACCAGTCAGGACATCGCAGAAAAAATCTGGCATTTTTCTGTGTTTGCTCAGCCATAACACAGCACCACACAAAAAAGAAGCAGGTCTTTTTCTCCCAAAAGATCTGCTCCTGTTCCACAATAGCTTATAATTTCTTCCTCTGTCTGCGAGGATATTCTCTGTTACCTGTGAGATTCCCGTTCCACAAGCTCACATCCCATTTTTATTTCCTTGCTGATCCCGGTATCGTTCTCAATAAGATCAGCCAGCATGGCTGCTGCCTCCATTCCGCTGGTCTTATAATAAAAATGTACCGTTGTCAGCTTCGGTTCCACGATCTTACCCGGAACTCCATCCCCGATCCCTGCGATCTGAACATCCTCGGGAATGCGAAGCCCAATCTCCTTCAAATAAGTCATGGCTCCCACCGCCATAGTATCCGTAGCACACACAAGAGAATCTATGGAAGGCTCCTCCTCAAAAAGCTCCTTCGCCATCTCATACCCGGAATCCATGGTAAAGCTTCCGATCTTCATCCTCTCCGGCACGACCTCCAGCTTAGCTTTATGGATAGCATCCATAAAACCCTTTTTCCTGCAGGCACCAACTGCCTCGTCCTTATCTGTAACGCCGATATAGGCAAACTTTTTCCCCTTCTCCGCCAGCTTCTCCGTGACCTGAAAAGCTGCTTTATGATCATCCTGATAAATACATGGATATCCGTCCAGATGCTGTCCCAGGATCACGATCGGTACCTTATAATCCTTCAGCATCTGTTTATGCTTTCTGGTAAACATGGTAGCAATAAAAACCACTCCGTCCACCTGACGTTCTTTAAACAGAGAAAGGTATTTCAGCTCTTCTTCCACATCATTATTGGTATTGGCCAGAATAAGCTGATATCCTCTCCGTGTAAGAATATCACTGATCCCTGTCACCTCACGGCTTATGGTATCTGAATTGATCTTTGGAAGGATGACACCGATGAGACTGGTTTTTTTGGTCCGCAGTGTCTGTGCCTGGGAGGATGGCTGATATCCTGTCTCCTGGATCACCCTGCGGATGACTTCCTTTTTTTCACTGCTGACATATCCATTATTCAAATATCTGGATACCGTAGCTCTGGAAACTCCGGCAAGCCTGGCTATTTCATTAATGTTCATAACTTATGTACCTCTTCTTTTGTCCTGTTATATCTGTCCTTGTATGCATATTTATAATATAGATTATACACGGTTTCTTTCCGGTAAAAAAGATTCTTTTCCTATGTAAATGGAAATTTTTATTACTGCTCACTCCGTTCTCACTAATACGCTTCACAACGCAGAGGATACGGGATGCATATACCTCCCATCCCGTATCCTCCATACTCTGTTTCCAAAAATCTCCCCGGCATATCTGTTTTTCGGTTTTCCCTGTCATTCCAGATATTCAAACGGATCTACCGGCACGCCATCCTTTTTCATTGCAAAATAAAGATTCGGGCCTTCTACAGAATAATATTTGGTAGGTGCACTGATATTTCCGATCACTTCACCCTCCTTTACTGTGTCGCCTTCTGCCACAGTAAGGTCCTTCAGCTGCCCGTATACTGCCTGATAACCATTTCCCAGCTCCATAGTCACAGTCGTTCCCGTACAGGCATCCTGTACAACAGAAAGCACCTGACCATCAGCCGCCGCATACACCGGCGCATCCTCCACTGCCTGCAAAGCAATGGCAGAGCTTACACGATACTGATCCAAAGTCGGATAATATACGGTTTCATCCATATTGTAATCCACAAGAACCGTTCCTCTGACCGGCCATTCCATAATGGAATCCTCCGTAAAATCCAAAGCCTGTGCCGCAATTCCGACAGCTGAGGTCTCTGCGGTATCTGTGGAAGCTCCAGCTCCGTTATTCACCGCTCCCTCTGCCGATGTATTTCCGGCATTATCTGCTGTATTTCCAGTGCCATCTGTGCGGCTTCTGTCTGCAGACACGCTCCTATCCTCCGTACCACTTCCATTATCTGCATCTGCCGCTGCATTTTCGGCTGTGCCACTTCCTGCAGTCTCACGGATGCTTCCTATCACTCTATCTGCTCCGGCTTCTGAAGCTCCTGACAGACCTGCTTCATCTCCGGTTTCTCCATCAGAGATCTCATCCTGTGCTACATCCTGCCAGCCATCTCCGGCAGCTGCCGCATCCTCTGCGTTTTCCCCGTCCGAAAACTCCTCTTCCAGCCCGGTCTCTTCTACCTGTACAGAATTTTCCTCCTGGGGATTTTCTGCGATGGGCTTTGTTCCAAGCTGATAAACAGTAATCCCAAGTGCCGCCACTGCTGCCAGAACTCCTCCGTTGATAATACCTCTCACGATTTTACTTTTCATATTCTTTCCACCTCTGTCTGATATGTTCATTTTCAGTAACAGAAAAAACAGTAAAGCTGCCGTTTCGGTCACCATTTCTATATCTATAGAGTGTCCAGAATATGGCTGTCTATTCATTTTTTGAATATTTTTTTATCAGACGTTGCTTCGGATGCCTGACTTTCTTTAATCCTCAGCTTTCAGCTCCATCTCCGGAAAATATTTTTCCAGGATCTCCTCCGCACTGCTTCCGTTTTTTGCCATCTCATTTCCACCAAACTGGGAAAATCCCACACCATGACCGCTGCCACGCACTCGCAGATAATAAATATCATCCTTTTTCTTCAAACTGAAATTCGCGGATTCCAGTCCCATTCCCGCTGCAAAGCTTTCTCCCTCCAGAAGTGTTTCCCCAATCGTAAGCTCTGTCACATAACCGGCACTGTCCCGTTTTTTGATCTTCAGCTCCCCGGAAAGCTGCCCCGCAGGAATTTCCACGATTTTTATATGATCCGGATATTTTTTGTCCTCACTGCTATCTGCCGATTTCAGATATGTATACGCCTCATCATGAAAAACTTCTTCCCCGCTGCGGGTTTTCCCTGCGCTTCTCTTATGCCAGGGAGTCAGCCTCACTTTTCCTTCATATGTAAGTACCTGTCCATCCGTCTCTTTTGCTGCCTGCTCATAGATCTGCCTTTTTTCTGCAAAAAAATATCTCCAGACTTCCTCTGTGTTTCCGTTTTCCCTCAGGATCTCTGCGAGATTTTTTCCCTCTCCCAGCCACCTTTGAATATTCGACCGTGCGATCACAGTCTGCGCCTTTATGGTTTCTTTTTTCATATCCGGGGAAATCTGCGAAAAAACAATGACCGGGAGATATTCTTCCATATCCGGCACCCTCTCTGCCAGGACCCTCTCCGGTCCATTAATGGTTGCCGCCGAAAAATAAGGAAGAACAATTGCCAAAAACACCAGACAATATCGAAGAAGCGCATATTTTTTCATAAAAACACCATAAGCGTTCTTTTTCCTAATATATGTTCTTTTGCCAAAAATTATTATTTGCTGTATACTATAGCAGTTCTATGAATCAATGCATCAAAAAAAGTTATTCCGAACATGCTGCAGTAATTTATGGAAATGCTATGTATCAATCCAAAAAGTATCTGCAGCGATCAGTCCTGCTCACCGCTTATTGCTTGCCACGAATGGAGGTATCACACACCATGCTTGCCATCTTTCTCGCACCATTATATATTCTCATTAATATTTATATCGTCCGTTGGATGATTTTGTGGATGGGTGCCTGCACTCATTTTTTCCAGACCTTTGCGTTCCGGGCATGCTTTGCAGGTGTTTATATTTTTTTGGCCACTTCTCTTCTGACCTGTTTTCTTATCCGGAAGCCCCCTGCGCTCCATCGCTTCCTGAAAAATACGGCAAATTATTTTCAGGGAACATTTCTTTACATCCTGATCGTAATCGTAACTACAGATCTCTGCAGACTGATCCTGAAGCATACGCTTCATCCGGCCTGGATGTATTCCCGGAAAGCCTTCGTAGTCACAGGCGCTGTCTGCACCCTTCTGATCATTGGTGTCAGCCTCTATGGGATTTTTAATCAGTGGAATATTAAGACAAAAACTTATGATGTGAAAATAGACAAGCAGGTGAAGGGAATGGACTCCCTGAAGATCGTCCTGCTCGCAGACATTCATTTCGGTTACAGTATCGGAGAAAAACATGCCGGGCTTCTTGTAAAAAAGATCAACACCGAAGATCCGGATCTGATCTGTATTGCAGGCGATATTTTTGATAACGAATATGAAGGGATCAAAAACCCGAAAAAAACAGCGGCCATTCTCCGTTCGCTGAAATCCAGATACGGCGTTTATGCCTGTTGGGGCAACCATGATCTCAGCGAACCGATTCTGGCCGGTTTTACCTTCCGCAATGCAAAAAAAGATTATGATGATCCCAGAATGCGGAATTTTCTGGAATCTGCCAACATCCGGCTTCTCGATGACGAAACCGTCCTCATAGATAAACGGTTTTATCTGACAGGCCGTAAGGATCCTTCACGCTGCCGAAAAATGTCCGATACCCGTAAGGATCCTGACCAGCTTACAGCCTACCTTGACAAAACACTCCCGATTATTTTTATGGATCATCAGCCCGGTCAGCTGGATGAAGTGGCAGCCGCAGGCGCAGACCTTGATCTCTGCGGCCATACTCATGACGGCCAGCTGTTCCCTCTGAACATCATCACCGGCCTGATCTGGGAAAATTCCTGCGGCTACCTGAAAAAGGGGACTATGCACAACATCGTTACCTCCGGTGCCGGCATATGGGGCCCGAATATGCGTACTGCCACAAACAGCGAGATCTGTTCGATCACAGTACATTTTTATCCTGCCAGACCTAACTCCTCTGATCCCTCATAAATATCTTCCACCGGTAGCTCCTCCGCACTCTCACTATCCTCTTCTGTTATTTCTGTTCCGTCATTTTCTTCTTCCGTTTCAGAGTCCTTCGGAAACTCAATTACTTCAGCCGTATCACCACTTTCTGATATCTCCGGCTCTTCACTGGAATCATCAAATATCTCTTCCTCAGTATTATCGTCCGTCTTTCCTTCTTCAGAACTCATATTGAGTTCCTCGCTGCTCTCTTCTTCAGCTTTCTTTTCACTGTTTCGGATGATCTCAAGGGCTTCTGTTTCTGAAATAATGCCTGAATTATCTTCCATTGTATCTGCTTCCGGCACTTCATAATCATATACAAAGGTATTGACTGGCATAAGCTTGTTTGACTGCACATCATAGTCAAATACATGCCACAGGTATCCTTCCCTGTTAACCGGTACATTTGCCTGGTAGATCTGTTTTCCACCCCGGTAAACGGTTACTTTGGCTGACGAAGCAGATAATTCTGTACTCGCATCATCTTCACCGTTTGTATAATCGTATACATAAAAGCTATATTTTCTTCCGGTGAAGCCTTTGTATATGGTTGTTGTTTCCGGTCCATAGCTGCTTGTATCATCCAGATCCAGATTTGCTATTACATCTCCATCCTCTGAATATGCATTTTTATCCCTATAGTATACATGGAAGTAGTCATCTCCGTTTTCATCAGCAGGTCCCAGCAGATGAGAATCCAGATCTCGCGGAGTTTCTCCCCATGTAAGCACGATCTGAAGAAGACCTTCATCTCCTGCACTGATATTGGTCGGTGACATTGTTACATCACGTTCACTGCATGCATTTGCCTGAACTACAACATTGATATGAGCAGAAACAAAATCTTCATTGCTTGCATTCAGCGTATAGTTTCCGGCTGGCACGGTCAACGTATAGGTTCCATCTGCTGATACGCCTTCTTTCACAGTCTCTCCGATCACATTATCCCAGCCCTTACGTAATTCATAAGTTACATTTTCTATATTTCCACCGGTCATGGAATGAATAAATCTTCCACTCAGCTCACCATCTCCGGCTTCTGCTCTGGATACCATCAGGAAAGATTCTGCGTATGTGATCTGGTTCGCTGATACTCCCATGGAACTGCTTTCATATTTCTGGTAACCGGTTGCTGTGACAACAATTTTGTAGATTCCTTCATCAAGATCATTAAATGAATAAGTTCCATCTTCTTTCGTGAAAGTTTTTCAACCTTGACTGTTCCGGAATATGCTTCCACGCTGGCATTTTTTACAGGAGCTTTGCTGTTTGAATCCAAAACGCTTCCCTCAATGCTTCCGGCTCCGACTGTACATTTATCTACCAGTGTTCCATTTTCAAAATGAACCTTCAATTTTAGTGGATTATCGTCATCATCAGACAGAAAATCCTTGGACAACGTATAATGCCATACCGTTTTCAGGAACTTTCCGACCACCGTATCCGGATTCAACTCACCCGCTGCGTAAATATAGGTTCTTACATCAGAACAAAGCACATTTCCGGCATCACGAACTGTATAGGATACGCTTGCCTTTGCCGCAGGTCCTACCTTAATATCAATTCCTGCCAGATCCCATGTCTCCAATGCAGTCAGATTTAATCCAAACTGAAGACCGCATTTCGCAGATCCTTCTATTGTGACCGGTGTCAAAGTCTGACTGAAATCATGGATAAATCTTCCATTTCCATCTTTGAATTCATATCCGCCAGTTGCTTCAACGGAATATTTCACAACAAACTGCCCGGACACATCATAAAACAGAGAAACCACCAGATCTGCAGAAAGACCAGTTGTACCAAGCTTTATAGGAACTCGTCCCAGTTCAAGTACATCGCTGACTGTTTCCATAGTTCCACTTGCATGTTTGATCTGCTGCTCTGAATTCACGCCACTTATATAAAGTCCGCCTTCGAAATCAGCTTTTCCTGTAACTGACGCAATAAAATGCTTTACCTCTATCTTTCCCCAGCTGAATCCAGCATCCAGCTTACAGCTTACATCCGGAATCGTAACAGCAACAGAACCGGACAGCTTCACCTTATCATTAAATTTATGATTAAGATCAAATTTCAATTTACCTGGAACCGGAATACTTCCGCCGAGAGTAAGTCCTCCTGCCGGCACCTCACTTGAATTTTCCGGAATATACTCATATTGAACGCCCTCTGCAGTTACCTGCATATTTTCCGGATCTGCAATTCCTGCACCTTCAAAATCAATTGATTTGTAAACCTCTGAAATATCATCCGGTTTGCCGGCCTTAATGATCAGACGGCCCTGTCCGTCCTTTGTGATATTCTGGACTTTTAATGCAATATCTGTATCTGTTCCCATTTCCTTTGCAGAAAACAGTACAACCTTTCCGGTTTCCAGATTTTTATAAGCATTTCCATCTTTTACTGTGATCGTATAAGTTCCGTCACTGTTCTGGACAACATTGTATATATTTTTGGAAGTATCTTTGACTTCAACTACATTTGTTGCATAGGTAACCTTGCTGTCATAATTCTCATCGATTACTGAGTCCTCAGTGATCTGGTCGATAGCTTTTAAGATCTGAGCTGCATCATTTCCGTTAATTACCTTCTCCGGTTCAAAGGTATCTCCATTCAGAGACAGCATATTCTTTTTCAGTGCAATAGCTACAACATTTTTATACCTGATCTGAGCCGCATCTGTACATGTCGGTTCTTCATCCGTAGTTTCATATCCCATAAGCATTACTGCTGTATATGCGGCAAACTCTCTTGTTGCATATTCGTCAGGATAAAAGTATGGAACATCCTGCTCATCGGTTTCATCGGGAATGATTCCCATAGTTTTTGCAATTTCTGCTGCGATTCCATTTTCATTTTCTCTGGTATCAGCATAATAATAATTTTTGCTGTCAAACTGCTCTTCATACTTGCAGCCAACTTTATCCAGAAGAAGTTTTACCCATTCACCTCTGGTGTATTCATGTCCGGAATCCTGCACGTATTTTTTCGTAACAAAAATCCTTGCAAAGATTTTTATTCCTTTTACTTTGGCAACAATCGATGTATTTCCCTCTCCGACCGCCTGGACAACACCTGTTTTTGTTACTGTTGCAATTTTCTGATCAGCAGATGACCAGCTTACTTTAACACCTTTTTCCTTAAAACCAAGCTGGATACTTTCCCCTTCTTCCAGAGTAGCTTTTTGATTTTTCAGTGTTGGTTTCATAACTGTTATCTTACATCGATATGTTCTCTTCTTGGAATCTTTAAAAGTTACTGTACATTTTCCTGTTCCTGTTACAGAAACCGTACCATCTTTTTTTACCTTGGCAACCTTTGTATTTGAACTTGAGGCAGTTTTGATCACATCACCCTTTATCGAAAGTTTCCTGGATGTATTCGCTGTTCCCCATACAAATTTTAAGCTCTTTGCAGACAGATAAGGATTTTTTACCGTAACCTTACAGGTATACACTTTTTTTCCTATTTTAGCCTTAACCACTGTTGTTCCGGTTTTTACTGCTGTTATTTTTCCCTTAGAGCTGACTTTAACGATTTTTTTATTGGCAGAACTCCATACCGTCTTTCCCGAAACACCGTTTACTTTTAACTGCAGACTTTTTCCCTTTACATACAATACGGCTTTTTTCACTGACATTCCCGGGCTTTTTACTGTAACCTTACAGGTTAATGTCTTTTTGGCAATTCTGGCCTTTACTGTTGCGGTTCCGGTCTTCACAGCCGTTATCTTTCCCTTTGACGAAACCTTTACAACTTTATTATTGGAAGAAGACCATTTCACGGCTTTCTTCCAATTTACAACCTTTAACTGAGATGTTTTTCCCACGTACAAAACCTTTTTTGTACTGTTCAGTCTGGGATTTGCAGCTGCATTTGCTGGCATGCTGATTCCTAAGATCAACATCAGGATCAGCATCAGCGGCAGCAATTTTTTTGATGCACTTTTTCTCTTCATAAGCACTTTTCCCTTCTGCTGTACTATGCTATAATGTTCACCAATTATAAATTTTCGAGATCATTCGAAATCATTTATAATTAATCCCCCGTAAATTATCAGACTATCAACCAAGAAAGGAGAAAAATCATGAGTGTCACCGTAAATCCAAAAGCACGCCAAATTTTACCGGTTATTCTGGGCTGCTGCGTAATCGGAACTGTTTTTTTTCTGGCAATAACTATCTGTTCCGCCATAAAATATCATGATTACGTACCTGTAGATGCTGTTATATCATCTGTCAGCCGCTCAAATAATCCTAACAAGCCTCATAGTTCCAATTATCATAACTATGTGAAGTACTCTTACACCTACAAGGAACAAAACTACACAGCTGACCGAATCGAGTTTTTACGCCTCGGCAAAGCCCCCGGAAAGCATGTTCAGATTAAATGTGATCCGCAGAATCCAAACCAGATCCAGAATATCTATTCTATGACCATCTGTATTGTCTTCCTGGTAATCCTGATCATAACAGATTTCCTGCTCATTCTTATGATAAAGTCTTAATACTGTACAGCTATGCTCTAATTATATAACATTTTTATCTCTTGAACTTTGTCAAATTTGTCGCAAAGTGAACATTTTTTGTCGAAAATGTCCATAATAATTTTTTTATCGCATTGACATACTCCTACCATTGAAATCCTACTCGATGGCTCTGCTGATTCGTTCGTCAGTAAGTAATTTTCTATGATATAAAAAAGACGGTTACGCTGAATCACAACGTAACCGTCTTCCTTTATACTATACTCGCACAGATATAAAACAAAATTCCCACCTACTGCCTTGAGCAATAAATGGGAATTTATCTGATCCATTTAAAAAGTGAGGCATCGGGGATTCGAACCCCGGACAACTTGATTAAAAGTCAAGTGCTCTACCGACTGAGCTAATACCCCATATTAAATTAATTAATACTCAGGCTTTTTCTAACCAGCCGTTTGTATGTTTTACATTAAAACATGCCCAGAGCCGGAATCGAACCAGCGACACGAGGATTTTCAGTCCTCTGCTCTACCAACTGAGCTATCTGGGCATAAGTAGCGGGGACAGGATTTGAACCTATGACCTTCGGGTTATGAGCCCGACGAGCTTCCAGACTGCTCCACCCCGCGTTATTAAATGTTAAAAGCCGATGATCGGACTCGAACCGATAACCTGCTGATTACAAATCAGCTGCTCTGCCAATTGAGCCACATCGGCATTTAAGTGGATGGAGAAGGATTCGAACCTTCGAAGGCGGTGCCAACAGATTTACAGTCTGCCCCCTTTGGCCACTCGGGAATCCATCCATAATCTATGGGACCTATAGGGCTCGAACCTATGACCCTCTGCTTGTAAGGCAGATGCTCTCCCAGCTGAGCTAAGATCCCATATTTAATTCATTACAGCTAAGCTGTAACGACCCAGAAGAGACTCGAACTCTCGACCTCCGCCGTGACAGGGCGGCGCTCTAACCAACTGAGCCACTGGGCCATTTTAAGGTTTGTACCTTAAAAACTACATACATGCTTGTTGATCGTTAATCAAACTCTTTGAATCAATTCTTAACCTGCGTTTCTTGGTCAAGCCCTCACCCGATTAGTAACAGTCAGCTCCATGTGTTACCACACTTCCACCTCTGCCCTATCTACCTCGTCGTCTTCAAGGGGGTTTACTTCACTAAGAATGGGATATCTCATCTTGAGGGGGGCTTCACGCTTAGATGCCTTCAGCGTTTATCCCTTCCGGACTTGGCTACCCGGCCATGGCTTTGGCAAGCCAACCGGTCCACCAGCGGTCCGTCCATCCCGGTCCTCTCGTACTAAGGACAGCTCCTCTCAGATATCCTACGCCCACGCCGGATAGGGACCGAACTGTCTCACGACGTTCTGAACCCAGCTCGCGTACCGCTTTAATGGGCGAACAGCCCAACCCTTGGGACCTACTACAGCCCCAGGATGCGATGAGC
>SKEA01000189.1_pt1 | contig 66463 bp, 61 predicted proteins | sample 4826601 | NCBI WGS metagenome assembly SKEA01 (sample SAMN11008821, study PRJNA524170) | human gut metagenome | biome: Human fecal sample; material: Feces; isolation source: fecal sample from pouch patient p13, p53 | host: Homo sapiens | place: Israel: Tel-Aviv | collected 2016-07-06 | reverse complement strand
AAATTCCTGCCGCGTTTGCCACATATGGAAGTGCATACGTGCCATCCTTTGGAATAAACTCCAGTTCCTTATCCATATCCAGATATGCCTGTTTTACGGTCTGGACTTCATCCAGATCGGAAATATCATCAAACAGATCTGCATCTAAAAAGTTGGAATAGTTGATGTCTCCTCCGATTGCGATGATATCCGGATAATCCTCCCGGATAAAACGTGTCTTTAAAATGGTCATTGCTTCGTTTGGAGATGAAATCGTCAGATGGATGTCATCATGTGTTTCATTGAACCGCTTTTCAATCTTTTCAAATGCCTTAACTGCTTCCGGTTTGTAGGAAACCACTTCGATTTCTGTTTTCCCGTCTGCCCTTTTTTCACTTCCGCATCCAGCAAGACCCGTCATACACATGCCAAATGCAAGCACCGCCGCAACACTGCGGAAAATATTTCTTTTTGCCATATTCCTCTCTCCTTTTTTTGCAATATATCCGTTTACCTTTTTGATAATCTGATTATAACATACCTTTATGCATCCTTAAATATCTATATTTTTTCAGTTTTATACCGAAATGCAATATTTTATGCTATAATAGATATTGATGTCGCATTTTGGTATATAAGGAGTATTTTATGAGCAATACATTTTTTAATATTTTTCCAAATGAAAATTTTATCGATCTGTGCATGTATCAGTTTGGATATGAACAGTGTGATCCCGGCCATTCATTCGGGCCTGCAACACGCAACCACTACCTGTTTCACTACGTTCTTTCCGGAACCGGAACACTCATGGCAAACAATTCCAAAGGAGAAACACGGACCTATTCTGTAAAAAGCGGACAGGGGTTTATGATTTTTCCCGGCCAGATCAACACTTACATTGCCGATGAACAGCTTCCGTGGAAATATATGTGGATTGAATTTGACGGATTACGTGTAAAAGAGGCTTTAAGTGTCACAGATTTGTGCAAAGACGCGCCCGTTTATCATTCCCACTCCAAAGAATTGCGGGAAAAACTTGCCGATGAAATGCTTTATATTGTCAATCATCCACAGGAATCTTCCTTCCATCTCATCGGGCATCTGTATCTGTTTTTAGACTATCTGCTGCAGTCAGCAAAATCGACAAAGCTGGTCTCCAGCGGACGCATGAGTGATTATTACATAAAAGAAGCGATCAATTATATTGAACAGAATTTTCAGAATAATATTTCGATTGAAGATATCGCTGCGGTATGCGGCATCAACCGGAGTTATTTCGGAAAAATCTTCCGCAACTCGATCGGCCGCTCCCCGCAGGAATTTCTTATGAACTACCGCATGGTAAAGGCTACGGAATTATTAAAGCTGACTTCCTTATCCATTGCAGATGTCGGCTCTGCTGTCGGATACGAAAATCAGCTTCATTTTTCCCGTGCTTTTAAAAATATTTATGGTGTTTCTCCGCGAGAATGGAAAAACCAGAACAAGTAACAATAGATAGGATAAAGTAAACGCAAAATAGCGAGTACCTGTTCAAAATCATCCGATGTGAGATAATAGACTCATCACTACAAAGTCCAAATAGTTTAGTACTCAACTTTTTTGACTTTGCTACAAGAGGTGAGTTATGAAATCTCATACAAGTTTAGTTGCACAGCAAACCCGTTTGAGTGAATGGACTGACATGGTCAGGGGCTGCCAAAACCGTCCGCAAGGAATGAAAATCGATAAATGGTGTCAGCAAAAGCAAGTTATTACTGGAGACTCCGGAAAGTTCGTGAGGCTTATCTGAAAACAGCGGATCATACACAAACATTTGTAGAAGTTCCCTCTTCTGCAGTCCAGCCGGTAAATATGGCAGCGGAGTATAAAATCATTGCCTTGATTAGAGGCAGAAACAATCTCACTCCGGAAATTACCGAACAGGCATCTGATTCATTTCTAAAAACACTTTTGGGAGTGCTCGGCAATGCTCAATGATGGCTCCGGGTTCAAAAAAGTATATCTGGCGACTGGATTTACGGATCTGCGCAAAGGGATCGATGGCTTTGCCATAGGCTTGTCCTCCTTTTCGAATTCATGCGAAAACGAAGGACAAGCGGCGGACTCCGGCAGCGGCATAAAGTTCTGGCGGAACGCAAAAAAGCGCCTGCATAGACATAAAAGTCTACACAGACGCTTAATTCGTATTTTTCATGTTCTAATTGTTCCTCTTGTTGTCCGGAATATCCCAATTGCAGGGAGTCGCTTTTTTTAAGTGATCACCATTACACAGATATCCGGTTTCAATAAATAGTGCTGCTTCGGATCAGCAGCATAGTTTCCCCACACATAAAAACACGCCTCCTTGCTCAAACGGAACTTGAAGGGAAACAGGTATGGGCGTGTCTTTGTTTACAATTAGATCGGCTTCCATCAAAAGTTGCAATAGTTTATTTTTGGGCTTGTCATAATCATGATAGCAATTCACCAGTTCAATGATTTTCGGAACATACGACGGAAGATAATTGGCCTTGCGAGATGTCACTCTGCCAGAGATTGCAGAAGTTATGACTCCCATGTATTGGAAAGGTATAACATATTGATATATAACAGCTTGAGAGATTTTTGAAGGACACTTAAAAGTATTTTTTTGATAAAATAGATCATCAGAAAACATACAATGAATCATTCATACTCTCTATTGAAACATCAAGCTATCTTTTAATAAAAATTGATTCTTGCTGTACTCAATAATTCCGTCTTTTTGCATTTTTGAAAGCTCGTTACACATGGTACTGCGGTCCACATTCAGATAATCAGCTAACTGTTGGCGGTTGTAGGGGATCAGGAAAGAATTGCTCCCGGCGCGTTTGGCGCATTCCGAAAAATAGGACATCAACCGCCCCCGAATGGATTTGGAACTGGTATGCTGGATTCTTTGAGAAAGCTGAAGGTTTCTGTGAGCGCAGACAGTCAGCAGATTTCGGACAAGTCTTGTGTGGAATGGACAGGCATTGGTACAAGTAGTCAGGACACGCCCCACATTCATAAACAATATGGATGTATCCTCCGCAGCGGACACCGTAACCAACATCGGCTCCCCCGGAATGCAGGCATACACCTCGGCGAATACAGAGCCGGGCGCAACATGACCCAAAATACTGGTATTGCCCCAGATATCGTTGCAGGAGATCACCGCCAGGCCGGACAGCAAGATCCCGATATTTTCCGTGATGTTTCCTTCTGAAAGGATTACCTCTCCTTTTTGAAAACTACGCGTTGTGGCATTCAGGCAACCCAAAAGAGATGTAATCTCTGCTTCTTCCAGTCCTCGAAACAGTTGTGTATTGGATAAATTCATATTTTTCACTCCTTGTTGTTATAACAACAGACTTTCATTTCATATTATAGTATACTAAATCCAGAAACGCAAGAGAAAGGAGGAAGCAAACATGATTCGGAAAATTATTCAGATAGACGAAGAAAAGTGCAATGGATGTGGGGCCTGCGCCGAAGCCTGCCATGAAGAGGCTATCGGCATGGTAAACGGGAAGGCAAAACTCCTGCGGGACGATTATTGCGATGGTCTGGGCGATTGCCTGCCCACCTGCCCCACCGGTGCGATTTCCTTTGTGGAACGGGAAGCTGCTGCCTATGACGAAAAGGCTGTGCAGGAAAATATGAGAAAAAAGAACAGAATGAATTCTCCTTCCGTTGGTGTTCATGCGGGTTGCCCGGGCAGCCGAATGCAGCGAATCCAGCATTCGCAGGAATCTGCTCCTTCTGCCCCGATGCAGGCTGAGTTACAGTTGAGGCAGTGGCCCTGCCAAATTAAACTGGTCCCAGTAGGTGCCCCCTATTTTGAAGGAGCCAAGTTGCTGATTGCGGCAGATTGCAGCGCATATGCCTATGCCAGAATGCACGAGGATTTTATGCGTGGGAAGGTTACGCTGATTGGCTGTCCCAAGCTGGACAACGTGGATTACAGCGAAAAGCTGACGCAGATTATCCAAAACAACAATATCCAGAGCGTGACCATTGTGCAGATGGAAGTTCCCTGCTGCGGCGGACTGGAGTTAGCTGCTAAAAAAGCATTGCAGGCAAGCGGAAAATTCATTCCCTGGCAGGTAGTCACTATCTCGATTGATGGAAAGATTCTGGAATAACCTCTGATTCGGTTCTTCAGTTTTTGGAATATATCCGACAGACAAAAACAAATTGACAGAGGGAAGTGATTTTATGAAAATAAAAGTAGATCAGAATCTCTGCATTGGCTGCGGGCTTTGCTGTGGGATCTGCAACGAAGTTTTTCGTATGAATGAGCACGAGAAGGCGGAAGCATACCAACCAGCAAACGATGACAATCAAAGCGCCGTGCAGGATGCAATTGATTCGTGTCCTGTGTCTGCAATCGCTTGGGAAGATTAATTCAAGCGCATCTATATACTTTTTTGATTGAAAAGTAACTACATCATTTCAAATTTTAAAAGTTTTTAGGAGGTCTATTATGGAACAAAAAATGTTTTGCTATCAGTGTCAGGAAACCGCCGGGTGCAAAGGTTGCACCATGTCCGGTGTATGCGGGAAGAAGCCTGATGTGGCAGCTATGCAGGATCTGCTGGTCTATGTCACAAAAGGGATTTCAGCTGTTACAACTGCACTGCGTCAGGAAGGGAAGCAGGTATCTGCGGAAATCAATCACTTGATTACCCTGAATCTGTTCACCACCATCACCAATGCAAATTTTGACAAAGAGAACATTGAGGCAATAATCCGCGCCACACTGATTGAAAAAGATGTGCTGTTGGCGCAGATTGCCGATCCTTCCGGTCTGCCCAAAGCGGCAAAATGGAATGGCTCTGGCAATTGGGAAGAAAAAGCCGCAACTGTCGGTGTTCTTTCTACTGAAAATGAGGATATCCGTTCTCTGCGAGAACTGATTACCTACGGTCTGAAGGGATTGTCCGCATACTCCAAACACGCAAACGTTCTACTGAAGGATGATGAGGAGGTCGATGCCTTCCTTCAGCGGGCGCTGGCAGCTACACTGGATGACAATCTCAGCGTAGAAGAATTGATTGCTCTGACAATGGAAACCGGAAAACACGGCGTATCCGGTATGGCTCTGCTGGACAAGGCCAACACGGAAGCCTATGGAAATCCTGAAATTACGAAAGTAAATATTGGCGTTGGGACAAATCGCGGTATTCTGGTTTCCGGTCACGACCTGCGGGATTTGGAAATGCTGCTGGAGCAGACACAGGGAACCGGCGTGGATGTTTATACCCATTCCGAGATGCTCCCTGCCCACTATTACCCGGCATTCAAAAAGTATCCCAACTTTATCGGCAACTACGGCAATGCGTGGTGGAAGCAGAAGGAGGAATTTGAATCCTTCAACGGTCCTATCCTGATGACCACCAACTGCATCGTGCCTCCTAAAGACAGCTACAAAGACAGACTCTACACTACTGGCGCAGCAGGATATCCGGGATGTACCCATATTTCAGGGGAAATCGGGGAGCAGAAGGATTTTTCCGTTATCATTGAACACGCCAAAAGATGCGCTACACCTACCGAAATTGAAACAGGAGAGCTGATCGGCGGATTTGCACACGCGCAGGTTCTGGCTCTGGCGGATCAAGTGGTCGATGCGGTAAAAAGCGGCGCGATCAAAAAGTTCGTTGTGATGGCGGGCTGTGACGGCCGTGCCAAGAGCCGGGAATACTATACCGAATTTGCCAAGGCACTGCCGAAAGATGCTGTGATCTTGACAGCCGGATGCGCGAAATACAAATACAACAAACTGCCTTTGGGCGACATCAACGGCATTCCTCGTGTTCTGGACGCCGGGCAGTGCAACGATTCGTATTCTCTGGCTGTCATTGCTTTGAAGCTCAAGGAAGTTTTCGGTCTGGACGATATCAACGACCTGCCCATCGCCTACAACATTGCGTGGTATGAGCAGAAGGCTGTCATCGTTCTGCTGGCGCTTCTGTATCTTGGCGTGAAGAATATCCATCTCGGTCCCACTCTCCCGGCATTCCTCAGCCCCAATGTGGCAAAAGTTTTGGTCGAGAACTTTGGTATTGCGGGAATTAGCACAGTAGAAGAAGATCTGAAATTCTTTTTTTAAACTCATGCATAAATAAAAAAGACAACTTTGCTTCTGTAAAATCAGAATAGCAAAGTTGTCTTTTTATTTTTTTACATTTGTTAAATATGGTGTTACTTTATATGGCACCTTTTTTCATATTTCGTGTTATTCACGAACTCGCAGAACGTTCACGCCTCGATACCTGAACTGTAAAATGGTATTGGAGGTGAACTGATAGTGGCTGAAACAGAAAAAATGGATATTTCCTACATCGGGCCTATCTTCAAAAAATACCGTGTAGATGCAAATCGAACACAGGAAGAGGTTGCGGAAAAAGTGGAAATTACCGCCCGCTTCCTTATGGCTTTAGAGAACGAGGAAAAGCGTCCAAGCATCGATATTCATTTGCGTCAGTATATGCGACTGAACGACCGTGATAAATCTGTTATCCGCACAGCAATTCAGGAGATGCTGAACAACAGATAAGAGACTGCCACCTTTCACGGAAGGTGGTTCTTTTTCTCTGTCTATTAGGATTTCTTCAGGTGATCCCTTCTGGATACGCCGCAGTGACATAATCCATACGCCACCAAGAGGACAGATGTAGTTCCTTTGCGATGGTACCAATCGCTGGATAGCATTGTCCCTGTGCATTGCTCCGGTCTTTCAAATACATATTTCGGAGGTATTCTTACAAACATATGTATATGATCTGGGCACGCTTCTGCTTCTATTATTTCAATCCCTTTTCTCTTACATAGTTCACTTAAGATATGTCCAATATCTGCTCGTATCTGTTTATAAATAACTTTTCTTCTATATTTTGGTGCAAATACAATATGGTACTTACATTCCCACTTCGTATGTGCTAAACTATTTTTGTCCATTAGGATAACCTTCTTTGTATAATTTTGTGCGGTTGGCGAACCTACACTTATTATACAACAGGAGGTTTTTTACTTGAAGCTAAAGCTATCTGGGAACACACCTGCATAGCAGGTGGTTTATTGGTTTTCTTTGCCCCATTTTTTGCTCGATTTACGCTCAAAAACCACAACATTTTATGGTATAACCGTCCTATTTCCTCTTATCACCACAATACATCATCAGAACAACCGTCTCCACATGCACACTTCCCGGAAACATATCGCACACAGCCACTTTCTCCACCTGATACTCCTTCTCACACAGCACCTTCAAATCCCTCGCCAGTGTAGCAGAGTCACAGCTTACATACACAATTCTCTCCGGCTTCATAGACAACATGGTTTCAATCAGAGCTCCATCACAACCTTTTCTTGGCGGGTCCACTACAATCACATCTGCATATACACCATCTTCTTTATATTTTGCAGGCAAAACTTCTTCTGCCTTACCCACAAAAAATTCCGCATTTTCAATGCCGTTAATCTCTGCATTTTTTCTTGCATCTTCAATCGCCGCCGGAACAATTTCCACACCATAAACTTTTTTCGCTTTCTGTGCCAAAAACAGAGAAATTGTACCAATTCCACAGTATAAATCCCAGACCGTTTCCTTGCCTGTAAGTCCTGCGTATTTCAACGCTGTCCCATAAAGTTTTTCTGTCTGCACAGGATTTACCTGATAAAATGAAAGAGGAGAAATCTGATATTTTACCTCTCCAATATAGTCTGTAATATAATCTTTCCCCCATAAAGGTAAAATTTCATTTCCTAAAATCACATTGTTACGCTTTGTATTTACATTTAAGGTAATGCTTGTCATTCCGGAAATATCTTTCAGTTTCTCTACCAGTCCTGCCGCATTTGGAATTTTCCTTCCATTTATAATAATACAAACCATAATTTCCTTTGTTTTAAATCCATACCGGATTAAAATATGGCGAACAAGCCCTTTACCGGTAACTTCATCATAAGGCTCAACATGATTTTCTCTCATGTAATCCAGCACTGCATTTAAAATTTCTTCGTTTACCTCAACTCCCAAATAACAGTTAGTATTCGGAATAATAGAGTGGGTTCTTCCTGCATAAAATCCTGTAATCAGATTTCCTTCCTTATCTTTCCCTACCGGAAACTGTGCCTTGTTTCGATAGCGCCATGGATTTTCCATTCCTATTACTTTTTCGACTGGAATATCAGAAAATCCGCCTATCCTCTCCAGATTTCCTACCACTTTATTTTTCTTAAATTCCAACTGTTTTTCATAAGTTAAAAACTGTAACTGGCAGCCTCCACAGGCTCTTGCCACAGAACATTTCGGCTCTGTTCTGTCTTTGGAAGCCTCTAACACACGTACAAGCCTTGCATACCCATAATTTTTCTTCATTTTCATAATTTTAGCTTCTACCACATCACCAATTACTGTGTCTTTAATAAACAGAGTATAACCCTCTGCCTTTCCAATTCCTTCGCCGTCATGCCCCATATCTTCGATTTTTACTGTTACCAAATCATTCTTTTTAAATTCCATAAACTCTCCTATCTGAAAAGAAGGAGTTGCTGCATGAAAAACTCCATGCAACAGCTCCGCTTTAAAATTACTCGCAACTTGATTTTCTAAAATTAGACTCGAACAACCGATTATATCCCAGCCATTCCTTCTGGTTTGGCGCTGCCTCAAAAATTTCTGTCAAAGTTTCCATTTTTGCGTCTGTATTATCTGCCATATTAAGAGCAACTGCTTCTGCAAGTGCCGGTTTTTTCGGTGATCCGTATTCCAGTTCTCCATGATGTGCCAAAATACAATGTTTTAATTCACTTTCCATTTTATACGGAAAATTAGGAATTTCCTTTGCCTTATCATGAATCATCTCTGCACCAATCATAATATGCCCTAAAAGCTGTCCGTCATCTGTATAATCATTCATAGGAAAAGCGCTGAGTTCTTTTGTCTTTCCGATATCATGAAGAAGAGCTGCCGTAATGAGCAAATCTTTATTTAAAATACTATAAGTTCCGCAATAGTAAAGACACAGCTTTGCCACGCTGACGGTATGCTCCAAAAGTCCGCCTATAAAACCGTGATGGACACTTTTCGCTGCCGAATTTCCTTTAAATGTTTTCACAAATGCTGCGTCCTCCTTAAAAAATGCCAAAAGCAACTGATGAAAATATGGATTTTTTACCTGATTGATAATTCCCAAAAGCTCCTGATACATTGTTTCAATATTTTTACTGCTCACAGGAAGATAATTTCCCGGTTCATATTCTCCCTCAGAAGCTTTTCTGACTCTTTTAATGCTTACCTGAAGATTTCCCTGAAAGCAGGTAACATCTCCCACTACATCAATATAATCCAAAGCATCAAACTCATCAATTCCAAGAGAATTTGGCTCCCAGATTTTTGCATCAATCGTTCCTGTCTTATCCTGTAAAATCACATTTTCATAAGATTTTCCATTCTTTGTCACTGCTGCCTGTTTATGTTTGCATAAATAAATCCCTGAAAGTTTTTCTCCTTCATGAAGTTCGCTGATAAATCTCATTTTCCTATCCTTCCTATCTCGCCTGCAGCGTCACATCAAAGTCCACTTCTACATATCCCTCTGTTCCCTGACGCATGGCTTTTACTTTAATTGTCTGTCCTGCTTTACAGAATTTCAGCTGATGCCGGTAACCTTTTACAGTTTCTATTTTTTCACCATTCAGCTCTATAATTACATCGCCATTTTGAATTCCCACCTGCATTGCCGGAGAATCTACCTCTACCTGTTCTACAAAAACACCAATCGGTATCCCTTTCTTTTCAGAAATATCCTTGGTAATACTTTTACCTGTAATGCCCAAATAAACAATATCTTTTGTTTCATCGGACAAAATCTGTATCATCTCTTTTACTTCCGAAACGCCAAGTCCGGTTACAAGATTTTGCGTATCTTCTCTGGCAAAAGACTGCGCAATCAAACCAATCACTTCGCCTTCTAAATTCAACAAAACGCCGCTTCCCAGACTGCTGCCTGCAATATCTGTAGTCAAAAGACTATATTCTGCATCTGTTTTTGATATAGTATTACAGGTTGATGTAATAATTCCATATCCAACAGAGTCACTATACCCCATAGGGCTTCCAATTGCAAGAACAGGTTTGCCTTGTTCTACTGCATAGGACTCTCCCAATGGTGCTATAGTAATTACTTCTTTTGTCTCAGCTGAAATCCCTGCTTTGGGAACTTTTAAAATAGCAAATCCTGTATTGGTATCACCTTTTAAAAATCTGGCATCTGTAACTGTCCCATCATAAAACACAACCTGTATTCTGTCTACGTTTTCTACAATTCTGTATTCTGTCAGTACAAAAAGCTCCTGTCCACTTTCTGCCACCAGCAAACCTGAAATTTCACTTTCATAAGGTGTCTGAAACCATTCTTCATCATTTTTACTTCCTCTTACTCTTACCATAGATTTTTTAGCTTCTTGGGCAGTGGCAAAAACGTCTGCAAACAATTTCTGATACTTCTCTGGTGTAAGTTCTTCTTCTGCAGCCGGTTGCGAACCAGCTTCGGAGCTTTGTTCTTCTGGTATATTATTTTTTGTGTTTTCCTCGCTGTTCTCTGTATCAGATGGAAACTGTATTTGTGACTGTTCTTGTTTTCCCTCTATGTTTTTTCTAATTTCCGGGGCTGCCAATAATAAAACTGCCGATGCTGCCAGTCCAAAAAGTCCCCCGGATGCCAAAATCCTAAGAATATGTTTCATTATTTTCTTTTTATCAATGGGTTTTTCTTTGATCGTTTCTTTTAGAAATTCATAAGATTTTTCATTTTTCTTTTGCTCCATGTCACTCACTCCACATAAAACTATATTTTATTATAACAAAAGTTTATGAACTTTTCATGAAGATTACACAAAAAATTCTAATACTGTCCCTTTTCTTTCTTCTTATTTTAATGTAAAATAGGACATAACTTCCTATTTTTTCTAATAGAGATGTTTTATCAACTATAACGGATTTTAGACAAGGTGATTTTTATGAATGAAAAAGCTTTAAAAACTTTAGAATATAGCAAAATTATTCAAATGCTGGAAAACCTCGCCACATCCTCCTGCGGGAAGGATGTGTGCCGAAAGCTTACTCCTTTGGATAATTTAAGTGAAATCGAAATTATGCAGCAGGAAACCGCTGATGCCCTAGCAAGAATTTATCAAAAGGGTTCTCTTTCCTTTGGGGGAGTAAAAGATATCAGAGGTTCCTTAAAACGTCTGGAAATCGGCAGTACCTTAGGAACAGGGGAGCTTTTATCCCTTTGCAACCTTTTGGAAAATACCAATCGTGCCAAAGCCTATGCAAGACGGGAAAACGCAGAAGAAAATCAGGACTCCTTAGACAGCATGTTTGAAATTCTTCAGCCTCTGACACCACTGGCTTTGGAAATCCGCCGCTGTATTTTGTCAGAAGAAGAAATTGCAGATGATGCCAGCGCCGGCTTAAAGCAAATCCGCCGTTCTATGAAGAATACCAATGATAAAATTCACAGTCAGCTATCTTCTTATGTCAGTGGTTCTGCCAGAACTTATTTACAAGATGCTGTTGTTACCATGCGAAACGGTCGCTACTGTATTCCTGTAAAAGCAGAGCACAAAGGACAAGTTCCCGGTATGATTCACGACCAGTCTTCTACAGGCTCCACTGTTTTTGTAGAACCTATGGCTATTGTAAAGCTAAATAATGATTTAAGAGAATTGGAAGTAAAGGAACAGGCTGAAATTGAAATTATTCTTTCTAATCTAAGCCAATATGCCGCTGAAAATCTGGAAGCTATTGAAGATAATTTAAAAGTCATGACACAGCTTGACTTTATTTTTGCCAGAGCTCTTTTGGCAAAAGCACAGAATGCTACAGAGCCACGCTTTAACACAAACGGAATTATTGATTTAAAGAAAGCTCGCCATCCTCTGATTGACAAGCACAAAGTCGTGCCTATTGATGTTCGTCTGGGCGAAGATTTTGATCTTCTTGTTGTAACAGGTCCTAATACCGGTGGTAAAACTGTTTCCTTAAAAACAATCGGTCTTTTAACTCTCATGGGACAGTCAGGACTTCATATTCCTGCTTTTGACAATTCACGCCTCAGCATTTTTAAAGAAGTTTACGCTGATATCGGTGATGAACAAAGTATTGAACAGTCTCTCAGTACCTTTTCTTCTCACATGACAAATGTAGTACGTTTTATTGAAAAAGCAGACCGTGACTCCCTGGTTCTCTTTGATGAGTTAGGTGCAGGAACAGATCCTACAGAAGGTGCAGCACTTGCCATTGCTATTTTATCTCATCTTCATGCACAGGGAATACGCACTATGGCAACCACTCACTACAGTGAGTTAAAAGTATATGCACTCTCTACTCATGGAGTTGAAAATGCTTCCTGTGAATTTGACGTAGAAACTCTGCGTCCTACTTATCGTCTGCTTATCGGTATTCCGGGAAAAAGTAATGCCTTTGCCATTTCCGGCAAGCTGGGGCTGCCTTCTTATATTATTGATAAGGCAAAAGAGCAAATCAGTCAGGAGGATGAGTCCTTTGAAGATGTTCTATCAACTTTGGAGCAAAGCCGAAAAACCATCGAAGCCGAAGAAGCCGAAATTGCCCGTTATAAAACAGAAATTGAAAGTCTGAAAACACAGCTGGAGGAAAAGCAGGATAAGCTGGAGCAGCGAAAGGAACGTATCCTCCGTGATGCCAATGAAGAAGCACATCGTATTTTGCGAGAGGCAAAAGAATACGCAGACCAGACCATGAAAATTTTCAATAAGGCAGGAAAAGAGTCCATGTCTGCAAAAGAATTAGAACAAAAACGTTCTGAGCTGCGCAAAAAAATGGACACAACAGGCAAAAAAATGGCACTTAAAACACCGGAAAAGAAAAAGTCTACACTTACTGCCAAGGATATTTCTCTGGGAGATGCTGTAAAAGTATTAAGTCTGAATGTTAAAGGAACCATAAGCTCTAAACCGGATGCAAAAGGAATGGTTTTTGTACAAATGGGAATTCTTCGTTCCAAAGTACATTTATCAGATTTGCAATTAATTGATGAACCGGTTATTACCGCACCATCATTACAGCGTACCGGTGCAGGTAAAATACGAATGAGCAAATCTGCTTCTATCCGCACAGAAATCAACCTTCTGGGAAAAACCGTAGACGAGGCTATTGCAGAATTAGATAAATATTTAGATGACGCCTATCTGGCTCATTTAAACAGTGTCCGTGTTGTTCACGGAAAAGGTACCGGTGCACTTCGAAAAGGCGTGCACAACTATTTAAAACGCTTAAAATATGTAAAAGATTTTCATCTGGCAGAATTCGGTGAAGGTGATGCCGGTGTTACAATTGTAGAATTCAAAAAATAAGGGGGAGTATATATGGTAACTAAACAGAAAATTCTTATCGTAGACGATGATAATAATATTGCTGAATTGATTTCTCTGTATCTGACAAAAGAATGTTTTGATACCCATATCGTCAATGATGGAGAAGCAGCTTTAAATGCTTTCTCCTCCTTTGCCCCAAACCTCATCTTACTTGACTTAATGCTTCCGGGCATGGACGGTTATCAAGTATGCAGAGAGATACGGCAAAAATCTAATGTTCCCATTATCATGCTTTCCGCAAAAGGAGAAATCTTTGACAAAGTATTAGGTTTGGAACTGGGTGCAGACGACTATATCATTAAACCTTTTGACTCCAAAGAACTGGTCGCCAGAGTAAAAGCTGTATTAAGACGATATCAACCAAATGTAGCTCCGGCAACACAACCTTCGGGAAAATATGTGGAATATCCTGACTTAGCAATTAACCTGACAAATTATTCTGTAATCTATTATGGAAAACAACTGGATATGCCTCCAAAGGAATTAGAACTTCTCTATTTTCTTGCAGCTTCTCCTAATCAGGTATTTACAAGAGAACAGCTTTTGGATCATATCTGGGGATATGAATACATTGGCGATACCCGTACCGTGGATGTGCATATTAAACGTCTCAGAGAGAAAATCAAAGACCACCCTTCTTGGGCGCTTTCCACTGTGTGGGGAATAGGCTATAAATTTGAGGTCAAAAATAAATGAAAAAATTCCTTTTTGTAAAATTTATAACTGCTATGATTTTTTTAGGTATTTTAGGCTTTACTGCAATTTCTCTGGTAGGGACAGATTTAGTAGAAGATCATGTAGAAAGTGTATACAGCGGACGTTTATATCGGGAAGCATCAAAAATAACAGGACAACGTGCTATAAAATATTATCAAAACATAGACACCCCTACTGAGTTTTATGATTCTCTCTGTTCTTCCGTTTATGAAAAGGAAGAAATTTTACTGATTAGTCCAAAAGGAAAAGTTCTGATGGATACCTCTCAAAAATTCATTGCAGAAGACTTTCCAGAGTTAAAATCCTTTGACCCTGGAAAGTCTAGCGGTTCTTATTATCAAATAGGTGATTTTTTCGGATATTTTCAGGAAGAGCAGTTAAGTGTTATGGTTCCCGTTACCGTCAACATGCAGGTAAAAGGTTATGTTTCCATGCATTTACCGATGTCTGTTCTTTGTCATCAGAGGGATAGCCTCTTAGATACTATTCATATTTTATTTCTATTGTTTCTGGGAATTATGATGCTTATTATCCCTATATTTTACATTATGATTAATCGTCCTCTTAAAAAAATCATACAAGGAGCAAACACGTTTGCATCTGGAAATCTCAAATACAATATTCCTTTAGATAAAGAAGATGAGCTAGGATATTTGGCAATGACTTTAAATTATATGTCTGATGAATTGGATATGACAGGAAATTACCAACGAAAATTCATCTCCAATGTATCTCATGACTTTCGTTCTCCTCTTACTTCTATAAAAGGTTACACAGAAGCAATTTTAGATGGAACAATTCCTCCTGAAATGCAGGAAAAATATTTAAAAATTGTCGTATATGAAACAGACAGACTTTATAAACTCACACAAAGTATGCTTACATTAAATAACCTGGATGAAAAAGGCCGTCAATTAGATTATTCTGATTTTGATATTAACCGCACAATCAAAACTACCGCAGAAGCCTTTGAAGGAATTTGTCGTGACAAACGTATTTCCATTGAGCTCTTTCTTACGGGGCAAACACTGTTCGTTCATGCTGATATGGGACAAATTCAGCAGGTTTTATACAACCTTATTGATAATGCTATAAAATTCAGTTCTCCTGACTCCATTATTAAAATAGAGTCTACTTTAAAGCATGAAACCGTTTTTATTTCTGTAAAAGATACGGGATGTGGAATTCCTAAAGAAAGTCTTACAAAAATTTGGGACCGATTTTACAAAATTGATTCCTCAAGGGGAAAAGACAGAAAAGGCACAGGGCTGGGACTTGCCATTGTCAAAGAAATTATCAACTCACATAAACAGAATATCAATGTAATCAGTACGGAAGGTGTGGGAACAGAGTTTATCTTTACTCTGCAAAAAAGTGTCAGTGAAAATTAAAGAGAGTATAAAGTATGAAAAAGAGGCTGTAATAAAAACAGCCCCTTTTATACTTTATACAGATACTTCCATCATCACTCTGCAATTTTTCACGTTACATGCAATCCCATATTTTAAAATTTTATGAACTCCATACTGGTGCAAAGCTTCTGTATATCTTTTATCCACAATCTGCTTCAACGCTTTACGACACTCTTTCTCTTCTTGCCCTATCTCTGCATATTTTACCTCAAGTACAATACCCACATCTGCATCATCAATAAAAATTTGTATATCGCTGAAGCCATCTCCCGACTCCCTGTTTGATACCACAGACCATCCCTCTTTAAAGCCCAAAATCCCCAAAAGAATACCATGATAAAAATTCTCTTTCGTAGGTTTTTGAACAAACGTATCTCTTACACTGACTGTCTTTCGCATATATTCTGTAAATATCTTTTCCACTTTTTCCGCTTCTCCGTACAGAAGTACATTGCAGAAATCGTTTAGCATGTTTCCATCCTTTTCCACATTCTCTTTAAACAGTATAAGAATATGCTCTGTAATAATATTGCGAATTTCTCGATTAGGAATAGCCAAATTATATCGATTTCCGTCTGCTTTTCCTCTCTGTGTAAGATATCCTGTCATAAACAATGCGCTCCAAAGGTTCTCCATAGAAGAATATAACTCTTTATATGTTAAATTTTGCTTTATTTCTTTTTGTACAGTTCCTCCATTCACCAACTGCTCCAGTTCTAACCTAGTCACACTTTTCTCATTTCCCACATTATTGATAAAATGATTTAAAACATCATTCCCGCTGGTATTTATCCAATAATTTTCCGGAGGTAAAGTTGGATTATTAAGATGACTGCTGCAATAGTTAATAACATCCCATGGACAATATACATCTAAGTCCCCAAAACGATATCCATCATACCACTGTTTGACAATTTCATAATGCGTATCCTGATTGTAATAATGCAGAATTTCTCTTACCTCTTCATCTGTAAAACCAAAATATTCATCGAAATCAACATCTGTTATAGAATATACTTTAAAATTATTCAATCCTGTAAAAATACTCTCTTTTGCTATACGCAGACATCCCGTCAAAACTGCAAACTTCAAACTGTCATTAGTTTTCAGCACATTTTCAAGCATATTTCTAATAAGAAGTACCATCCTATCATAATAGCCATTTTCATTTGCCTTTGCCAAAGGTACATCATACTCGTCAATCAGAACAATGACCTTTTCACCATAATAAGTCTCCAGTAGTTCTGTAAACTCCTGGAAACTGTTTGTTAAAGTATCTTCTTCCATTTTTCTGTTAAGGAGTTCAGAAAAAATCTCTTGATACTCTTTTTCAAGATATTCTATTCTCAAAAAGGACCTCAAGCGCCTTGCTTCTCGATTAATAATTTTAACAAGCTGTGCTTTTGCTTTATCAAAATTTTCTGCATTCACACTTTTAAGGCTAATAGAAATCACAGGAAATTTTCCCATATATTGCTCACATAACTCTTTATTCTTCGCAATATAAAGCCCATCAAACAACGTCTGATTTGTTCCGATTTCAAAAAAACAGCGAAGCATACTCATGCTCAATGATTTTCCAAAGCGTCGAGGTCGGGTAAATAAATTTACTTCTCCCCATTGCCCAAGTAATTGTTCAATCAATTTTGTTTTATCTGCATAGTAAAACCCTTCACTGCGTATTTTTTCAAAATTTTCAATTCCTATGGGTAATTTTAATAATCCTGACATTCTTCACACTCCTTTCTGAAAACACTTTTCCAGAATTCATCCGTGTATCATTTACTTCCATTCATATTTTGTCAGATGCCCCTCTAACCTCATGTGGTCAAAGTTATTCTGACGAAGCGCCTCATACAGCACAATGGCAACAGAATTACTCAAATTCAAAGAGCGAATATCCCCAATCATGGGAATTCGGATAGCTGTTTCCTGATTTTCCAGCAAAATTTCTTCCGGAATGCCTGCGCTTTCCTTTCCGAACATAATATAGCAGTCTTCTTCATATTCTACGTCTACATAAGTCTTCGGTGCCTTTGTAGTTGCCATGTAAACCTTTGCGCCGGGATTTCTGTCCAGAAAATCCTGATAATTGATATACGTTGTTACATCTAAGTCCTTCCAGTAATCCATTCCTGCTCTTTTTAATGCTTTTTCATTTAGCTGAAATCCCAAGGGCTCAATAAGATGCAGTCTTGTTCCTGTTGCAACGCAGGTTCTTCCTATATTCCCTGTATTTGCCGGAATTTCAGGCTCAAATAATACAATATTTAATTTTGCCACTTTTCTTTCCTCCGAATATTTTCCACCTACTGATAGATTTTATACAATTCATCACTCTGCGGTTTATCTAAATAACGGGTATCTTCACCGTTTCTTAAAATTCTGTCGTTTCCGTCTGTCGCTTTACCTACTACGGCAGCCTCAATACCAGCCTGTTTTAGCTTTCTTACAAGTCCGTATCCGTCTTTTGCGGCAATCATCATAGAACCGCTGGACATTAAAATATAAGGATTTAATCCTAGCACTTCACAGACCTCTACGGTTTCCTGACGAATAGGAATTTCTTTTAAATCAATGTCAAGACCCACACCGGAACCGCTTCCCATTTCCCACAGAGCGCCAAATACACCGCCCTCGGTAATATCGTGCATAGCAGATACGCCCCACTCTGCGGCAATTTTTGCCTCCGGAATAACGGAAAGATATTGGTCGAATTTTTTTGCAGTCTCCACAAAAGGCGGCGCAAAATGCTCCAAAAGCAAGCTTTCTTTTTCCTTTGCCGCAATAGAAGTCCCTTCCAGACCAATCCATTTTGTCACCACAATATCATCTCCGGGCTTTACTGAAGCTGTGGTAAGCACATTTTCTTTTTTCATTTTTCCTACACCTGTAAGAGAAATCAACGTCTGCTTTACCACATCCGTAACCTCTGTGTGTCCGCCCAAGACCTCCATATTCAGCTCTTTACAAGTTTTTTCCACATCCTGCATTATCTCCTTTAGCTGTGCTTCCTCTGTGTCAGGTGTTAAAAGCATTGTCAGCATAATTCCCACAGGCTCTGCACCGGAAGCTGCTAAATCATTGGCTGTAATGTGAACACTATGTCCTCCGATATCCTTCGTTGTCCCTGTAATCGGGTCACAGGACAGTACAAAAACTTCCCCTTCTTCAAGCTCCATTACCGCACAATCCTGTCCCACGGCAGGTCCTACTAAAACCTCATTTCTGCGATGCCCTACCTGCTTTAAAACAGAGCGAATTAGCACAGGCTCCGGCAATTTTCCTATCTTCATGTTCTGACCTCCATTGCTGTATATATCAACTGTATCATCCAAAAGCATACATTGCCATAGGAATTACCATTGCCAAAATAATCAGTCCTGCCAGTATCGCAGCAAATATTCTGTTCCTTTTTGATTTTTTCATATTCATCATATCTCTTTACCTCACTATTTTCCCGTAGGTACTCAATATCTTATCAATTTCTCGAGATGCCTCGTTTTTTGTAAGACTGTCAATTTCCACATTCAGCTCTATTCTATGATATTTTATTAAATCCTGCAAGTAGCGTTTTTGCGCCGCTGTTACAGGACCTTGCTTCTTTACTTTATAGATAAGTGCATTTGGTACAAAAAGCTTTGGCTGCTTCTCTTCAAATTCTTCCCGTAATCTCTCATATAAAAGATACGTGGTTCTGGCATCCTCCAATGCCCTGTGCGCATCCTTTTGAGGAATTTCATAGTGCATGCGGAGATTTTGCAGACTCCTGCTTGGAAGCTCAGGCAGAAGCGCTCTTGCCAGCTTCAAGGTGTCCATTCCCTTTTTCTCAAATACCATTCCCGCATTCACTGCCTGATGCTTTACGAAACTGTAATCAAACATCAGATTGTGCCCCAAAAGAGGTAATTCTTCGCAAAAATCCAACAATTCCCCTAACGCCTGTGCAATAAGAGGTTTTCCCTGTACCATATCGTTGGAAATCCCCGTAAGCTCTGTAATCCTGTCAGGAATTTCCATCTGGGGATTTATCAGCGTTCCGTATTCACCTACAACCTCTTTATTCCGCACCTTTACAGCGCCGATTTCTATAATTCTGTCCTTAGAAGGCTCTAAGCCTGTGGTTTCTAAGTCCAGCGCAACGTATTCCATCATAATTTCTTCCTGCTTTTCTTTTGTTTTTCCTTATATTCCTTACAATATTCTGTCAAAAAGCACTCCTCACATTTCGGTGAACGTGCAAAACAAATCTGCCTTCCAAAAGTAATAATCTGAATATTATAAAGTATCCAATGCTCCTTTGGAAGCACCTTCATTAAATCCTGTTCTATCTTTTCAGGGTCTTCCTCCTTGGTAAATCCCAGACGTTTGGAAATTCGCTTCACATGGGTATCAACCACTACACTGGGCTCATGAAAAATGTTTCCTCGAATAACATTTGCCGTTTTTCTTCCCACTCCCGGAAGGCTTACCAAATCCTCTAAGCTCCTTGGAACTTCACCGCCATACACCTGACAAATCCTCTGAGCACAGCCGATAATGTTTTTCGCCTTATTGTGATAAAAACCCGTAGGCTTAATATCCTGCTCCAATTCTTTTAAATCTGCCTTGGCAAAAGCCTGCATATCGGGATATTTTACAAATAAATCCTTTGTCACAATATTCACTCTGGCATCTGTACATTGTGCGCTTAACATCGTGGCAATTAACAGCTGTCCCGGATTTTCGTGGTTTAAATAGCACTTATATTCTCTTGTATAAACCTCATCCAGCTTATCCAAGATTTCCTTTGTTCTCTTTGTCATAAGTCCTCCGTTTTCTAAAGCGTTACAACGTGCATGGCAGCATCATTGGTCAAAGGATTTCTATTCCTATAATCAAACAGCACAGGATAACTTCCTTTCTCCGCTTTTCCTTCCGGCACATTATAGGAAAAAATTTCAAGATGCGTCATCTTTTCTAACTGTTTTGGTTGATATCCTGCATAATCCTGTAAAACTTCCGGCGCTTCCGCTTCTTTTGTGTAAAATTCCTGTATCTTTTCCTTATACGCTTTTCTATCCGCCGCCCATACCGGTCTTGTCTTTAAATTTTCCCTTGCATAAAGGTCTAAAATCATCAATTCCTTAAAGTAAGAAAGATTTTCTACTTCTCTTTCTTCTAAAAATTCCATCAGTATTTCGTATCTTCTTATTCTGGAATGAGAAATACCAAAATATCCCTTTTTCTCATAAAAGTCCGCCAGCGTCTCGTACATGGAAAAAGCATCTGAGAAATAACCCTCCATGGCTTTCATGGTATGGCGGAACTGTCCGCTGTTATAATATACCTCTACCATGTCCTCAATTCCTTTTAATCTGCAAATTTCTCCATAGGACAGCCACTTTGTCCCCAATACCTCATAAGGCTCCTTCCCTTTGCATACACATCCATAATCTTTTGCCTTCTCATTCATGTAAGAACCCTTTAACAGCTTTAAAAATCCAAGCTGAAGCTGTTCCGGCGCTAAAGCATACACATCACAAAAAGACTTTTTAAAGCTTTCATATCCCTCATAAGGAAGTCCTGCAATCAAATCCAAATGCTGATGGACATTTTTTCCTTCCTGTACTTTTTTTACTTTTTCTGAAATCTTCTCAAAACTGGTCTTTCTTCTAATTTCTTCAATGGTTTGCGGATTAGTAGACTGTACCCCGATTTCCAACTGGATAAGCCCCGGACGCATGGTGTGAATAAGCTGAATTTCTTCCTCGGTAAGCAAATCCGCCGCAATTTCAAAGTGAAAATTCGTTATGCCGTTATCATGCTCATGAATATAATTCCAGATTTCAAGAGCATGTTCCTTTTTACAGTTAAAGGTTCTGTCTACAAATTTCACCTGCGGAACTTTTGCATCAAGGAAAAACTGCAATTCCTCTTTTACCAGAGAAAGACTGCGAAATCTCAGCTTCTTATCAATAGAGGATAAACAATAGCTGCAAGAAAAAGGACATCCTCTGCTGCTTTCATAATAAATAATTTTATGTTCAAACAGGGAAATATTTTTATACGGAAATACCAGCTTATCCATATCCATGATTTCACGGAAAGGATTTCTCACAATCTCCCCGTTTTTTTGAAACACAATTCCCTTAATATCAGCCAGTGCATCCTCCTCTTTTTCATGAACATAATGCTGCACCAGCTCCAGAAAAGTTTGCTCTCCCTCACCGCACATAACTCCGGTAACCTCCGGCAGCTCCTGCAAAAATTTCTCTGCATCATAAGAAACCTCAGGTCCTCCTGCCCAGATAACGGTTTGCGGCAAAATTTTCTTTAAGTCGCATATCAGCTCCTTCACAAAAGAAATGTTCCATATATAGCAGGAAAAGCACAACACCTTCGGCTGTTTCTTATAAATACTTTTTAAAATTTCATCCTTTTGCTGATTAATTGTATATTCTCCTATTTCCACATATTTTTCATATTCTCTGCAATAGGATTTCATGCTGTATACTGCCAAATTTGAATGTATATATTTTGCATTTACTGCCGCTAAAAAAACTGCTGCCATTTTTTCTCCCTCTAACAAAGGAGAGTTGCCGCATTAAAATGCTACAACTCCCTTTCTCTTATTTCTTATCTTTTATTGTTACGTAACGAGACTGTTCTTTTTCCATTTCCTCGTCATATTCTTCTAACTGTTTCATCAAATCACTTTCTACAAAATCATTGCCTTCGTCCTTATGGTCTTTTTCGCTGAAAGTCATTTTTAAAAGAATTGGTGAAATAATCGTCGTAATTACTACCACAATAACAATCGGACCCATTAAATCAGCGGAAATCAGTCCAATGGCATTTCCCTTTGCCGCTACAATCAAGGCGACCTCGCCTCTGGAAACCATACCTGCACCAATACGTATACAGTCTTTATTGCTGTATTTGCAAAGCTTCGCACCTGCACCGCAGCCCACTACCTTTGTGAGAACAGCAACGATTACCAAAGTAACCGCAAATCCTATAATCATCGGGCTCATGCTTGGAAGCTCTACCTGCAAACCGATATTTGCGAAAAATACAGGCGATAAAAGGATATAAGATAAAATTCCAAATCGTCTTGCAATATAAGTCGTATGGGTTGTCTTTGTAATAATAAGTCCTGCAAAGAATGCGCCGGTAATGTCTGCCACTCCAAAGAATTCCTCTGCACAGTAAGAAAACAGTAAACAGATTACAAATGCCAAAATAACGAAACGCTGTAAATCTCTTTCATATCCCTTCACCCATTTCTGGAAGATAATGTGAAGCAGGTATCCGCCCACTCCCACAAAGATAAAGAAGCCGATAATCTTAATAAATACCAGAGCAACATTTACAGATGAGTCTGCTAAGCTGGTAATGATAGTCAACGCCACAATACCTAAAATATCATCAATAATCGCTGCGCCTAAAATAGCATTTCCCGCTTTTGTATTCAGTTTTCCCATTTCTTTTAAAGTTTCAACCGAAATACTTACCGATGTTGCAGTGAGAATAACACCGATAAACACATTCTGTAAAATTACGCTTACATCTGCCGCCGGCTCCAGCATACCCGGTCTGTTAAAATACGCTGCCACTGCAAATCCGCCTAACAGCGGAACAATTACTCCCAGCAACGCAATTACAAAGGAAGCTTTTCCACTTTTCTTCAATTCATCAACATCTGTCTCCAAACCGGCACAGAACATCAATACAATAACGCCGATTTCAGAAACCTGATAAATGAAATCTGTCTGATGCAGTACGCCGATACACGCCGGTCCTAAAATCAAACCTGCCAAAAGAGCACCTACTACCTGCGGCAGCTTTACTCTTCTTGTAATAAGCCCAAATACTTTCGTACTCAGCAAGATTAATGCCAAGTCTAACAAATATCCATACGATTCCATATTTCTTATCCCTCTGCTTTTCTAAAATTTTTATAAAGTCAAAAATATGGTATCACAATTTTTTCAAAAATGAAACAAAATCTTGAAGAAAATCTTTCTTACATAGACTTACGTTCTGCGATTTCAGCCATCTTTGCCGTATTTAAACGAGTATCCCCATGCACACGACTGTAAGACAGGTATCCGTTCATTCTGTCAATTTTTGTCAAGTTCTTAGAACCGCATACCGGACACACATCCATTTCCAATTCTTCGTGTCCGCAATCATCACAATATGCAAGAGAAAGATTGACTCCCTCATAATAACCCAAATCCATAGCACGTCTGACTAAGGCACGGATTGCATCCACATTATACCCGATAGGGTAGCGCACATACTGAATTTTTCCGCCGTTGCAAAGCTCCCAAAATCTACCTTCACAATCCTGCTTTTCAATCGGAGTGATGTCTTCTGTTACATGACAATGGAAGCTGTTACTTACATAAGGTCTGTCAGAAACCCCTTCCACAATACCGTATTTCTTTCTGAACTGTTCTACCTGAAGTCCGCAGAGGCTTTCTGCCGGTGTGCCGTAAATTGCATACAGATTACCGTCTTCCTTCTTGTACTGCTCCACCTTTTTATTGATGTACTGAAGTACCTCTAACGCAAACTTTCCATCTTCACGAATGGATTTACCGTTATACAGCTCCTGAAGCTCGTTTAAAGCTGTAATACCGAAAGATGCCGTCATAGGCTTTAATAACGGTTTAATCTTATCAGAAGGTTTTAAATTACCGCCGTAAAATCCGCCTTCACAGTAAGCAAGAGGATTGGTAGATGCTTTCATCTCTCCTAAGTAATCATAAGTACGGATATGAAGATTGCGGATCATTTCCAGATAAAAGTCAAGCACTTCATAGAAATCCTTGTCCTCTGAACGTGCCTTTGCCAAAATCATAGGCAAATGAAGACTTACCGCACCTACATTAAATCTTCCCACAAATACAGGAACATCATTGTCATCTGCCGGTGTCATACCGCCTCTTTCATACCAAGGGCTTAAAAAGGCTCTGCATCCCATAGGACTGATAACTTTCTTATATCGCTTATACATGCTGGATATGTATCCCTTTCCGCTTAAAGAAAGCCAATCCGGATACATGGTCTTTGCGGAGCAGGAAATTCCAGCTTCAAAGACATCCTCGCCTTCCTTTCCTTCTCCATGAATATTTTCATCATATAAGAATACGATTTTCGGAAACAGCACCGGTTTTTTGTGCCCTTCTTTTCCCTGTCCCTCTTTATGTACCTCTAAAAGAGAAATACTGCACATTTTCTCAAAACGTTCCATTCCCAGTCCCAATGTCACGGTAACAAAAGGATAATCGCCTCTGGAAGAACCAACGGTATTTAATTTATATTCAATTCCCTGCCAGCCCTGATCAAAATCACGGCGAACCTTGTCCATGGCATACTGATGTGCTCTCTCCTTTGCAGGCGCCCAGTCAGCATCTACGTATTTCAAGAATTCCTCGCAATATTTGTGATAGCTTTTCTCTGCATAAGGCGCAAGGATTTTATCTACCTCCGGTACAGTAAACCCGCCATACTGCTGCGCTGCCGTGCTTAAAATAATGTCTCCCATAACGTCAAAAGCAGTGTCCAGCGTCTTTGGCTCGTTATACCATACATTTCCCATTTCAAAGCCGCCCCGCAGCACGTTTGCCACGTCAAACAGACAGCAGTTCATGGTATCCAGACGTGCGGATTGGTCATGAATATAAATATATCCGTCTTTACATGCCTGAAGCTCGTTTCTTGTCATAAAGAATTTTCGATATAATTCTTTATTTAATTCATTGAAAATAAGACTTCTCTTTGTAGCAACGAGAGCACTGTCTGTATTGGCATTGCTCTTATCGCCGATATATCGGATGGACTGGCTCTTTGTATAAACCTCATCCATCATGTGAATAAAATCATGTTTGTAATTGCGGTAATCACGGTAGCTTTTTGCAACCGCAGGATTTACCTTTTCCAGTGCTCCCTCTACAATATTGTGCATATCCTGAATAGAGATTTCTTCCTTCTCCAAGGACTGCGCTTTTTCCTCTGCGTATTCACAAAGAAAATCAATCTCATCCTTTTTAAAGTCATACATAATTCTGGATGCAGATTTGTTCACTGCACGCACAATTTTCTGGATATTGAAATCCTCTTTTGTTCCGTCTTTCTTAATTACATACATCATCACTTTCACCTCATAAACTTTTGTAACACTATATCTGGTATTTCATAATATTTTTTCACTTTTGTTTTCACAACATTTTGTATTCCACAGTATACCATTTTTTCTTCCGAAAAGAAAGGGGAAATATTGCACAATTCTGTACCATTTATATCCATTTTCCTTTTCAAATCCATTGTTTAACGTGTTTTTAACACTCCGAGGAAGATAAAAATTTTTTATTTTTAAAGGAAAAACATGGGTTTTTCAGGTTATGGAAACCAAAGTCGATTTTACATTATCCAAAGTGCACAATTTTCTTTTTGTCAAGAGCATTTGATAAAAAAGATTGCATTGCTGCGCATCCTTGCGGAGCATTTTTGTTTCATAGGACGCAATTTCCTATGAAACAAAAAAATAAGAGGTTTCCCCCTTATTTTTATCGTGTCACGTTATTTAACCATTTATAAGTTTTATACCGATATATGGAAAACGGTATTTTAATAATTTCATCACTGCACAGCAGAATATACACCCAAGGCATTGGAATTCCAATGACAAAAGCTCCCACTGCCGCTCCTAAAATAGAGCAAAGCCACATAACGCCCACATCCAAAATCAGTCCAAACCGTGTATCTCCGCCGGCACGAAATACCCCTACAATCAAAGTAGTGTTAATGGATTGTCCCACTACATAGTAAGACATAATAAACATCATAGCTGTAAGATAGCTTTTTGCCAGCGGTGTCAGGTTCAGCATACTTCGCACAAATGGGGAAATCGCCAATATGAGCAATCCGCCGCCGATACCGCATACAATGGCAATTTTGACGAATTTCTTTCCGTATTCCCTTGCCAGCTCTTCTTTTTTCTCACCAATGGCTTTTCCAATCATAATCGCCGTTGCACTGGAAATACCAAATCCGATAACCATAGAAAGCTGTCTGCATACCTGCGCCACAGAATGAGCTGCTACCGCAGAGCTTCCCAAATGCCCTACAATAGCTGAAATCGCTGCCATTCCTGCTCCCCATGCAATCTCATTTAAGAGTACCGGAAAAGCATAGGTAAAGAAATCCTTTGCAAGTGCTTTATCTTTTACAAACCAGTCTTTAAACCGTATTTTCACCACATGATTAATTTTCACTGCATAAAAGATTACAATAACTACTTCAATAGCACGGGAACAGAGTGTTCCAAGTGCTGCTCCTGCTGCTCCCATAGCCGGTGCTCCAAAAAGTCCAAAAATAAAAATTGCATTTAAAATAATATTTGCTGCAAGAGAAGTTCCATAAACAATAGTTGCAATCACAACCTGTTCAATACTTCGTATAATATTCAAGTACACATTTGTAAATGCAGATAGCACATAAGAAAATGCCACAATTTTTAAGTAACTGATACCTGCTGCTATCACAGCTTCATCTGTTGTAAAAATACGCATGAGCTGATATGGGAAGAAAAATGCTGCTGCTGCAAATACAATTCCCGCCAAAATGGAAATTCGAAATGACATTCCCATTACCTTTTCAATGGTTCTCGTATCCTTTTTCCCCCAGTACTGCGCAGTCAAAACACAGGCGCCGGAGGTAAGCCCAAAATACAGCAGGGATAAAATAAAGTAAATCTGATTTGCCAGCGATACTCCCGACAACGCCGTTTCCCCTACTTTTCCCAGCATAATAACGTCTGTGGAGGTCACTCCTACATTAATGAGGTTCTGAACCGCCATAGGCATAACCAGACGAAATACATGGGAATAAAACCTCTTATCCTCAAGACTCATCCTTTTTGTAAAAATCATTTTCCTTCAATCCTTTTCTTAAATTTCAATTTCACCTTCAAACACAACCTCTGCGGGTCCTGTCATATAAACAAAGTTTTCTGCTCTGTCCCAGAAAATTTTCAAATCTCCGCCCAAAAGTCTTACGGTCACTTCATCTTCTGTATATCCGTTTAAAACAGACGCTACTGCCACAGCACAGGCTCCTGTTCCGCAGGCTAAGGTTTCCCCGCTTCCTCTCTCCCATACACGCATTTCTACGGTCCTCCTGTCAATCACACGGACAAACTCTGTATTTACACTTTCCGGAAATGCTGTATGTTTTTCAAATTTCGGTCCGATTTCCTCCAAAGGCAGATTTTTCACATTGTCTACATATACCACTGCATGAGGATTTCCCATAGATACAGCTGTTATCTCATAAATATCCTGTCCTACGTTAAACGGCTGACTGATAACCTTTTCCCCTTCATAAATCATAGGAATTGCTTTTGTTTCCAGTACAGGCTCTCCCATGTTTACACGAACCTGTTTTACCTTTTTATTTTCCACTGTTAAATCCAGATACTTAATACCGCTCTTTGTATCCACAGAAATACGTGTTTTATCTGTAAGACCATAGTCATACACATATTTTCCCACACAGCGCATTCCGTTTCCGCACATTGCGCCCTGACTTCCGTCAGCATTATACATTTCCATTTCAAAATCCGCTTTTTCTGACGATTTAATTAAAATCAATCCGTCAGAGCCAATTCCAAAATGTCTGTCGCTAATTCTTCTGGATACCTCAGAAGGGTTTTCTATATGCTCCTGAAAACAATTTACATAAACATAATCATTTCCAATTCCCTGCATTTTTGTAAACTTCATATCTCATGTCCTCCTCATTCGTTTTGTTAATCCAATCTATTTTACCACAAAAAAACAGGCTCTGAAAGAACCTGTTTTTGTTTCATCTTTAAATTTAACTTATGCTTCTTCAGGAACAAATTCATCTTTTCCTAATCCGCAGATTGGGCACACCCAATCTTCCGGGATATCTTCGAAAGCTGTTCCCGGTTCTACTCCGTTATCCGGATCTCCTAATTCTGGGTCATATACATAACCACATGGTTCACATACGTATTTCTGCATAATGAATACCTCCTGTTAAATTTAGTTTTCATATTTTGATTAATTTTATACATATTATGCTGCGAATAACTTTCTGTCTTCGCTTTTTCTATTGTAACACATCTTTTCAAAATATTCCAGAGTAAATTTGTATAGTTTTGTATTTTTTTATACAAGATATAGCGCTCTATGCGAAAAGAACCTGCTCCGCAGGCGCCGGAACAGGTTCTTCTCGCATGACATCCAATAGATGATTGCAATCTATTGTTTATATAAATTATGATGGGTGCCCTGATTATTCGAACATCCATAACTCAATTTTATAAGAACTGAGCTGCAACAATTGCTGCAATCATTAATGGGATATTAAAGTGTAAGAATGTCGGTACACAAGTATCCCAAATATGGTCGTGCTGACCATCTGCATTCAAACCGGATGTAGGTCCAAGGGTTGTATCAGAAGCCGGTGAACCAGCATCACCGAGAGCTGCTGCTGCAGACATCAGAACGATTGTAGCTGCCGGTGAAAATCCAACCTGATGACATAATGGAACATATAATACTGCAAGTACAGGAACTGTACCAAAGGAAGTACCAATACCCATAGTAACCAGAAGACCGATTAATGTGATTACTGTAGCAGCAATCCATCTGCTTCCACCCATAAGACTTACAGAACTCTTAACTAATTCGTCTACTGCACCTGTATCTTTAATAACCTGTGCAAATCCACCTGCTACTAACATAACAAATGCGATAAAGCCCATCAGTTTAATACCTTCCTGGAACTGTGCATCAATGTCTTTTGGATCAATAGCACGGAAAACAAAGATTACTAAAAGACCGCCTAATGCTGCAACCGGAAGAGAACCACACCAAATCTGAATAGCTACTACTACTACTAATGCCGCTAATACTACCCAGTGCTTATATTCCAGTTTTAAATTTCCAGTTTCTTTTACGCCTTCAATCTGAACATCTTTGTAATCACGAGGTTTTCTGTATGTAATGAACAAAGCGATTGCAAGACCGATTAACATAGCAACTGCGAGAATCCAGTTTACTGCTGTAACATCGCCCATTGTGACTTTATCCCAACCCCAGTCTTCTTTTACGTTTAAGTTGATATTATCACAGATAATACCCATGAAGATTGCTCCAAATCCAAAAGGAATTGCAATATAAGGCGCTTTATGACCAAAAGCAATAGTACATGCAACACCACGTCTATCCAATCTCATCTTATTCATCAGCACCAGTAATGGTGGAACCAGAATTGGAATATACGCAATGTGAATTGGAATTAAGTTCTGTGATAAGCAGGCAATAATCAGTAATGTTAAAATCATCGCCCATTTGTTACCACCTACTACTTTTGCAATTTTCTTTGACAGAATTTCTGTGATACCGGTTGTTGCCATACAAGCTGCCAGTGTTCCTAACAAAATATAAGCAAGCGCTGTTTCACCGTTTCCGCCAAGACCGGCAAGTAAAGAGTCTTTAATTTCCACAATACCCATACCGCCTACCAGACCTGCTACAAACAGGGATACCAGCATGGATAAAAGTACGTTAATTTTCAGTAAGCAGAGTACACATAAAAGTACAACCGCAATTACAACAGGATTAAGCAAATTTTCCATAAAATAAACCTCCCTCTTTTTTTGATAGTTACGACTGGCAAAGGGGTCCCTCTCCAAACACAGCCGTAACGCACCCTCTTTAAATTATATTATCTTGTTTCGATTGCGCTGCCAATCGCTTCTTCTACTGCTTTGATTAAGGAACCATTTTCAATGATTTCTTCACAGTAGTTGATATCTCCGTACAATTCACGGTCATCGTCTAAAGTAGCAACCTGTTTACGAACTAAATCATAAGCAGCCTGTGTACCTTTACCAAGACCTTTGTTGCCTCTCATATCAATACCCTGACAGGCAACCATCAATTCCATTGCAAGAACACGTCTTACGTTCTTAGCAATCTCTCCAGCTTTTCTAGCTGCAATCGTACCCATAGATACATGGTCTTCCTGACCTGCTGATGAAGGAATACTGTCAACAGAAGCAGGATGTGCCAATACTTTGTTTTCAGATACTAATGCTGCTGCTGAATACTGTACGATCATAAATCCTGAGCAAACACCGCCATGAGGTGTTAAGAATGCAGGTAAATCGCTGTATGCCGGATTTACCAGACGCTCGATACGTCTTTCAGAAACGTTTGCCAGTTCAGCTACGCCGATACCAAGGAAGTCAAAGCTTAATGCCATTGGCTGACCGTGGAAGTTACCGCCTGAAATACCTGCACGGTCTTCCTTGAAGATAATCGGGTTATCTGTAACAGAATTGATTTCAATATTAACTTTATCTAATACGTAGTTGATTGCATCTTTACTTGCACCATGAATTTGAGGTGAGCATCTTAAGGAATAAGCATCCTGTACACGAATTTCACCCTGTCGTGTGGTGTTCTTGCTTCCTTCCAGAAGTTTTAACAGGTTTCTTGCTGTTGCTAACTGTCCGGAATGTGGACGTACGTCATGTACTCTGTGGTCTAACGCATCTACAACACCGTTCTGTGCTTCAAAGCAGAGAGCGTCTGCAATATCAGCTACCTTTAATAAGTTCAGTGCATCGTATAATGCAAGAGAACCTGCTGATGTCATTGCCTGTGTACCGTTGTTTAATGCAAGACCTTCTTTTGCAGATAATTCAATTGTAGGAATACCTGCACGTTTCATAGCTTCTGCACCAGGAAGGAGTTCACCTTCATAATAAGCCATACCAAGACCTAACATTGGCAGAACCATGTGAGATAATGGAGCAAGGTCACCGGAAGCTCCCAGAGAACCTTTTTCAGGAATAAATGCTGTAACACCTTTGTTCAGCATATCCACCATTGTCTGTACTGTTTCTAATCTGATACCTGAAAATCCTTTTACAAGGTTATTAATTCTCAGAAGCATAATTCCTCTTGCAATATCTTCTGAGAAAGGATCTCCTGCACCTACCGCATGAGTGATAATCAGATTTTTCTGAAGCGCTTTACACTGATCCTGAGAAATCACCACATCACTAAATTTACCAAATCCAGTAGTAATTCCGTATACAACCTTTTCTTCCGCAACTAAGTCATCTACTACCTTTCTGGATTCGATGATGTTCTGCTTTGCCTCTTCTGCGAGCTCAATTTTTGCATGTCCTCGACAGATAGCAGCAATTTGTTCCAGTGTTAAGTCTTTACCAGTAATTAAAATATTACTCATATCGCACCCTCTTTTCCTCTTTATATTATACGTAAAATTATACATTGTAGGTGTCAAAAAATCGTCAATAAATGTCATTTTGCATAATCTCTTTTTAGACGTTTTTGAAAGTTCTTGTATTTATCTACATATCTTCTTCAAATTTTCGAAGCAGTTCCATTGTTGTGGGATTCTTGATTTTCTCGGATATCTGCCTGCTTTCCTTATAATAAGCCTTTGCTTCCTCAAAAGAATTTTGCCGTTTTAAAAGCATTGCCATATAAATTTGAGCTCTTTCCAAGCCCCAGTAATACCCATGACGTTTCAGACAGGAAATTGCTTTTTCCAGATACTGTCTTGCTTCCTTATCCTTATTCTGTAAATAGAAAATCTGTCCCATACCGGAATAAAACTGTCCAAGTCCGTTTGTCACTACTTTTCCCTGGCCCATTTCAATGGCACGTTCATAATACACGGCTGCCATCTCCAAATCGCCCTGACAACGGCTTAAATCTCCCAGATATCCCTGACAGGCAGCAATGCTCATATTGAAATGTGCTTTTCCCTTTGCACATTCCCGAAAAACCTTCATAGCTTCGATTAATGTTTTTTCTGCCTTTGTGTACTCTCCTTTGTGAAGGAAATAGCAGCCTAACAGACGCATAAACACGCCGCTTTCTTCTGTTGCCTTTTCTTCCTTCTGAAGGTAATGCAGACCTTTCTGAACATATTCCTCCACCTGTACAAAATCCTCTACCTGAATACCGTAAAAAATCATCTGTTTGAAATTGTTAAGGAGCATTTTCTTTTCATCTAGTTTTTCTGCCAGCTGCATGCTTTCCGTAATGCACTGAATACCCTTGTCGTATTCTCCCATGGCAATTTTATAGCGCCCCTTTACATAGTACATTTCCATTTTCATTTCCTGTGCCTGATGAGAGCTGTCTTCCAGACGAATTACTTCTTCTGCCAAGGCAAGCATTTCCTCTGCTCCCCTTGTTACGCCGTATTCGTCATCGCCGTATTCTATCTCCCAATGAAGAACAGGAAAGTTTTCATTAATAATCGTATAGTATTCCTTTAGATATTTAATCTTGTATTCATAAGTTTTCACCTGATTACGGCATCTCTCATAGTGGTGAATAATCATTGGAAGACAGGCAAAATTTTCCTTTGTCTCCGCCTGCTTTTCATAATACTGTGCAAGCATCTGGTGGTACATCCTTCTTTTTCCCACACTCTGATGCTCGTACAAATATTCCCGAAATATTCGATGAACAAATTTATAATAAATATTCCATCCGACTAAAATCTCTTTAATCAAACGGCGCTCCTGAAGCTTTTCCAAAATGCGGATGAGGTTCAGACGGTCAAGCTCCGGAAGCAGAAATTCCAGCTCTTCGATGCTTATCTTTTCCGGAAATAATGACATACAGTATAAAACCTCTGTTTCGCTGTCCGGCAGTCCTGCAAGCCTTGCCTTGATAAGATTTGTGGTCTTGGGAGATATCTCAAGAGTATATCCCTTTTCCTTAATCAAATTCATCAGTTCCATTAAGAAAAAAGCATTTCCGTCAGTCATTCGGTAAATTTCTTCTTTTTTCTTTTCTTCCCTGTCAAGCTGCGGCAGATGGCGATGCAGAAGCTCCTCGGTTTCCTCTCTGGTAAAAGAATGAAGATTAATTACCTGAAGGCAGTCATTCTTCACCAACTTCTCCAATGCCTCCATAACCTCTGTATCATTATCCTGATTATAAGTACACATAAGCAATATTTTGTCTGTTCCTATGGTCAGCAAAATACGGTTAAGAAGCTGAAAGCTCATTTTATCCAGCCATTGAATATCATCAAAAAACAGAACTACTTTATGGCGTTCTGCAATTCTTCGGAACATTTCCAAAACAGACTGCTCCAAAATCTGATAGGTCAGTCTGCCCATTTTTTCCTCGCCTTCTGTAAGCACGCCTTTTAAAATTCTCTTTATCTGCCCTTTTTCATCCTCTACGATTTCTTTTTCCAAAATTCCGTTTTCCACGCACTGATCAATTTCCCAGAAAATATCATTCCAAGGACGAAGAAAGAAATCCGACTCATCACGATAGCAGGCTGCGTTTAAAGGTATCATCTGATATCCCCGCACCATCTGTTTTGCTTTATCCAAAAGAGCCGATTTACCCACGCCCTCTTCTCCGCTTATAGCAACACACTGAGGATTTCCCCATCTTCCCGTACCTACAATACATTCGCTGATACGATAAATTTCTTCTGTTCTTCCTGTGAAAGGCAAGTTCCAACTCCCGTTATCTGAAGCTACATTCCCTTTTACATTAAAAATCCTGTGAAACAGCTCTGTAATTTCACCGGAGGGCTCAACTCCCAGCTCCTCATCCAGCACCTTTTCCAAATCATAATACAGCTTAATCGCCATATTATAATTTCCGCCGGAAGCGTAGATTTCCATAATTTCCTGATACAGCTTTTCATTATAAGAGTCGTGCTTCAAAAGAATATTGCTGTATTTTTGTATCTGAGCCATATCCTTTACAGCATTAGCATCATGAAGACGTTTTCGTGCGCTTTTTAAAAAGGACTGGTCATACTGCTCCTGCATGGACTCAATCCACTCCTCAAATTCATAACTGTTCTTAATATGAAAATGCGATAAAAATCCGTCTTCCTCATGCTCTAAAATATTTTCCTCTGTAATGAAATCCCAATCGATTTCAGGCATACATTCCGGATTTAAGGAAATGCTGGTATGTCCTGCCGTAACCAAAATTTCTTTTCCAAGTAATTTTTTTATCTGATAAACTGCTTCACGCAGATTTTTTCGTCCTACATTTTCATTGTCCGCACCCCAGAGAACATAAATAATTTCTTCCCTTGTTGCGTTCTTTTTCACACATAAATAGTAGAAAAAACCTTCTGCTTTTTTATATGGAAAGTTTATTCTTTCTCCGTCTACTTCTACATACGGTCTTCCTAAAAGATGCACATTGATTTTGCCCAAATTCTATCCCTCACATTCTATATTCTCTAAGTATACTAATGTCTCTCCTTAATGTCAACTAAGTGAAAGCGTTCCCTTTTCCCTCCCCTTGTGGTTCTTTTTACCCTTTCTGAAAAATACAATAGAAACAAACAGGTTTTAAGGAGCTCCAGATTGTTAAAACGCTTTTTAAACACTATCCTTTTGCTGGCATTTGCCGGACTTCTGATTTTTTCTGCCGTATCCGTACTTCCTAATATTGTTTCCGTAAGCAACACTGTGGGCGGCAAGGAGCTGCCCATCTACTGCGTAGAAACGGAAAAGCCGCAAATTTCCATCAGTTTTGATGCTGCTTGGGGAAATGAGGACACACAAACCATTTTGGATATTCTGGCAAAGCACAACGTAAAAGCAACCTTCTTCATGACAGGGGGATGGGTAGAAAGTTATCCAGAAGATGTAAAGAAAATCTACGAGGCCGGACATGATTTAGGCAACCACAGTGAAAATCACAAGCACATGCCCCAACTAAGCGATGAAGAAAAAACGCAGGAATTGATGAAGGTACATAATAAAGTTAAAGAACTGACCGGCTTTGATATGTTTTTATTCCGTCCACCTTACGGCGACTATGACAATCAAGTCGTTCGAAATGCAAAAAAAAATAATTATTATCCCATTCAGTGGGATGTAGACTCTCTGGATTGGAAAGATTACGGAGCCGAAGACATTGTAAAGCGTGTAACAGAACATAAGGCTCTCGGAAACGGAAGCATTATCCTGTGCCACAACGGTGCTAAATACACAAAAGATGCTCTTGATACCTTAATTACTGCTTTACAGGAGAAGGGATATGAATTTGTGCCGATTTCCCAACTGATTTACAGGGATAATTATCACTTAAACCACGAAGGACGACAAATTAAGGATAAGTAGAAATCTCTATCCGCCGCTGTGCATCCTTGCGGAGCATTTTTTATTTCATAGGACGCAATTTCCTATGAAATAAAAAAGGCATCGGTAATTCCTGCCGATGCCTTGTCCTAAAATTCAATTATTTAATAATCATTTCTCCGAAGCATTCTTTACCAGGTGCTAAAGCGTTTGCTTCGTCTGTATCAATGTGAGCTGCTGTTGCATAAGATGCGCTTACACGAACAACTACATCACCGAATGTTAAGCTTCTTCCGTTTGGAGACTCGATAGCTAATTCAACAATCTGTTTGTCAGCTACGCCTGCTTTTTCAGCATCTTCCGGTGTCATATGTACGTGACGTTTTGCAGCGATTACGCCTTCTGTTAATTCAACTTCACCTGCCGGTCCGACAATCTTACATGCTCCTGAGTCTTTGATATCTCCGGACTCACGAATTGGAGCAACAACACCGATGCTTCTTGCATCTGTTAAAGAAACCTCTACCTGTGTATCATTTCTTACAGGTCCTAAAACAGACATTTTCAGGCTGCCTTTTGTTCCGATTACTTCAACTTTTTCTTCACATGCGAACTGTCCCGGCTGGCTTAACATTTTTTTCACTGTTAATTCATGTCCTTTACCGAACAGAACTTCTAAATGCTCCTGAGATAAATGTACGTGTCTTGCAGATGTTTCTACTAATACTTTCATTTTGAAATCCTCCACTTTTGAAATATTCATTACCTTCAATTATAACTTTTTCCCTGTACTTGTCAACTTATATTTAAACACTTTCTTCCTTAGGAAACTTATTTTTTAAATAATCATATTCCTCCATGATGCTTCTGGTAATTTCATCTTCACCAAAACTATTATCTGGATGATAAATTCGAAGAAGGGCATAATAGCGTTTTTTCAGTTCTTCCTGACTTTTAATCCCTTTAAAATAATGAATATGAAATCCAGCATCATCTGTTTCCTTTCCTTTATATCCGCCCTCAAAAGCAGACCATTGATAGTCCGGTCTTTTATAGAAGGCTTTCCAATTATCTGAATTTCCCATATACCATTTCCAAATCCAGCTGCACACTGCCTCAAGCACCACCATGACCATAGCGACTCCTGCCGCCGGAATATATGCCAGTCCGCCTGCCACTGCCATTGTCAGGATAATTGCCGGAATTCCCGGGCCGTTTCCATTTATCTGCAATACAATCTCAACCAGAACTCCGATAGACAGCATGACCGCCGAAACAATGCACGCAAAGGAAACCACCGCCCCACACATTTTTAAGAAAAACTGAATTCCCCTTATTACAATAAATACAACTGTCAACGGTATTGCCAGCACAACCTTTAGTATAAGAAGCAATACCTTCCCAAGCTTTTTCTTATCTATTTCTCGCATCTCTTTCCCTACATTTCATCTACTGTTTTTTCACTGTATTAGTTTAACATATTTGATAGAAATTTTACAGAAATTTTTTTTACATACTACCTGCTAAAAATATACTGACGGCAATCCCCGCAGCCGTTGCCAGCATAGCTCCTGCAACGGTATATCTTGTTTTGTTTACTTTTGCCGCTATAAAATAAACAGAAATCGTATAGAAAATCGTTTCTGTGCAGGACATCATAATGGATGCAATCAATCCGATGTAGGAGTCCGTGCCAAATTCCTTAAAAATATCAAGCACCAGTCCTGTCGCAGCGCTTGAGGAAAACATTCGGATAATGGCAAGAGGTACCAGCTCAGAAGGAAAACCGATTTGTGCGGTAAAATTTCCCAACACCTGCCCCAGCATATCCAAAAATCCCGATGCCCGAAGCACACCCACTGCCACCATTAGCCCGATTAAAGTAGGCAAAATTTTAACAACAGTCAAAAGACCATCCTTCGCTCCTTTCACAAATTCCTCGTATACACGGCATTTCATAAGAATACCAAATCCCACAATATAAAACAAAATTAACGGTATGCTAATCTCTGAGAGAAAAATCAAAAACTTCATATCTGCTCCTGATGCCTTTTGTTCTATATTTACGCTGAATTTTTTAAAAAAGAAGGGGCTTTTACATTTTTCTGCGCTTTTTCAAATATCCTTTCTTTCTGAAGTAACGCACCTCCACTGCAATAATTATAAGGGTAATGAAAATCACTGTAAGATATCCGTATTTCCAATTTAAAAGAGGCATATTGGGAAAGTTCATGCCATACCAGCCTGCCAGCAGGGACAATGGCAGAAATACCGTAGTTACAATGGTTAAAATAGTCATAATCTCATTTTGAGAAATATCAATCTGCGCCTGATATAGTTCATGCAGCTGCAAAAGATTTTCCCGAATATTCTCTGTATATCCATGCAAGCGAGATACACGGCTCGCCAGCATTTTCCATCCTGTTTCATCTTCCTCTGACAAGCGCTCACCTAAATTCCCCTGTATTTCTTCTATCACATCCAAAAGCTGCACATAAAACCCGTGAAGACGTGTCATGGCTCTGCGAAACCTCATTAAAACCTCGGGAAAATCTCTGGGCGGCTGAACAATTAAAATATCTTCCAGTTCTGTAATTTTCTCCTCTATCTTTTGCAGATAAGGTACTTCGTCCTCAATAAGTCCGTTTAAAACCGTAAGAAGTATTCCCAGCTCCTGACCTTCCTCTATATCTTCCAGTTCCTTTCGCTTTTCCAGCACAGGATGAATAACCTTATCTTCATCTAAAAAGATAATCGCTCCCTTTTTCACATAATATGCTGCAATCAAAAACTTCCCCTGAAGATTTCTTTTATCCGGTATTTTCAAAATTCCAAACATACCCTCTGAGAAAAATTCTGTTTTGCAATATGCCGCTTCCTCCAAGCTCTTAACAAAAAGCTTTTTATACGGATATTCTGACAAAGAAGTGAGAAACTCTTCTTTCGTCATAAAGCTTATCTTCATACAATCTCCTCCTTTTCCACCTTGGGGAATTCGATTATCAGCCGAAATCCACCTGCTTCTCTGTTCTTTGCGCTGCATACAAGCTTCATATTTTCTGCCAGTTTTTTCACCAGATACAGTCCTATTCCCGTAGATTTCTTATTTTCCTGCCCGTTGCTTCCGGTAAATCCCTTTTCAAAAACAAAAGGCAAATCCACCTCGGAAACTCCTTTTCCGTTATCTTCTATACAAAGACAAAGCTTTTCCCCATTTTCATAAGAGGAAAAAATAATCTGTCCCTTTTCTTCTTTTCTATATTGAATACTATTGCTCACAGCCTGAGATAATATAAACTCCAAATTTTTCCTGTCCGTAAAAATTTCTTTGATTTTTAAGTCCTTTGCTATGGAAATTCCATTTTCTGTCAATAAATATTCGTATTCCTCCAGCACGTACTCTATACATTCCCGAAGGCTTACCCACTCCATAACCTCTCTTTTATGTTTATACGACAGACGGGAAAAATACAAAATCTGGGATACATATTCCTGTAACTGCACATTCATATATTGCAGCTTCTGATAAACCTTGGGACTCATTTCGTCTTCACGGTTTTCCAGCATCAGCGTAAGCCATGATATGGGCGTCTTTATTTCGTGCACCCATGTTTCTACATATTCCTGCTGCTGCTGAAGCGCCAGCACCTTGTCCTTCTTTTCTACTTCAATATCCTCTATTTTTTCTCTTAATTTTTCTATTATCCACTTTTCTTCAAAAGATAATACGTCTGTGTTTAATTCTCTGTTCAGATGATTTCTGTCACTGAGAAGCTCTTGAAAATAAAGAAATTTTTTCTTTTTCTTTTTTAGTTTATTCAGAAAAAGAAATACAAAAATCACACCTGTAAAAAGCACAAATATAGCTGCCAGCTTTCCGCTTTTTCTGTTATCCAGCAGCCAAAGGCAAAGAAAAGAAAAACAATCGAAAAACAGCAGAGCAACAAAGAACTCTGCGTTTTCCTTCCACACTTCTCCTGCCGTCTGCCATTTTCTATTCTTCTCCATTCCAGAGATACCCCCTTCCACGAACCGTCTGTACCATATTTTTCAGCCCTAATGTATTCAATGTTTTGCGTAGCCGTGTCATATTTACCTGAAGAATATTTTCGTCTACATAGACCTGTGTTCCCCATACCATCAAAAATAAATCCTCTTTGGAAACAATTTCTCCGGAATGTTCCAAAAGCACCTCCAGAATTTTTCCTTCTTTCTCCGGCAACACTTTTGAATAATTTTCTGTATAAAGCGTATAAGTATGCTTGTCCAAGTAAAATCCGCTGCCCTTTAAAATACCCTCAAAACCGGAAAAACGCTGCAACGTATTCTCTATACGCGCCAAAAGCCGTCCCTTATGGTACGGCTTTGTTAAAAAATCATCAGCTCCCAGCTTCAGCCCATGAATTTCATCTTCAATCTGTGTCCGTGAAGTAAGTATAATCACCGGACACAGATTTTTTTCTTTTAATTGTTTGCAGATTTCAAATCCTGATTTTTGGGGCAAATTGATATCTAAAAGCACAAGAGCCGGTCTGCTTTTCTGAATTTCTTCATAAACATTCTGAAAATCACGGATTTGTGTCACCTCATAGCCTTCCTTTTCCAAAATGTCTGCCAGCTCTTCCCTCATAAAACAATCATCTTCCACTATGGTAATTCTGCTCATAAACCCCACTCACTTTTCCTATTCATCTCTTTTTCGTTCTAATAAAGCGTGAATATTTCTGTCACTGTTTTTCATTACTGCTCTGATATATACCCATTCTACCACAACAATAAGGATTACTACAACAAAGGACATCACAAGCATACTGCTCTGCTGCTGTTCATAATAAGAAGACAAAAGTCCGTTTGTCATTGCCTGAATTCCGAAAGCAGAGCTGACAACAGCCACCGCTACCGGAAGGAAAAAGTACCACCGTACCTGCGTTCTCCCTGATTTGGAAGCCTTTGCAAAATCTGCTCCAAGGGCAAACAAAGCCTGATAGCGTTTTCCTGTCTTTCTTTGATACATAAGAAACTGCGTTCCAATTGCCGTGTTGCCGATAATCAAAAATATAACACCCATATAAACAGCCAAATACGTCTCAGACACCATATAGAACAAATACCTTCCCATATTTTCCATATAGCTTTCATAATCTATTCCCGTTTTTGTCAGCTCTTTATTGATATCCGTAAAGCTTTTAATCAGTCCTTCTTTTTCGATTATCTTACTGTCCAATACTGCATTCCAATAGCACTCTGTATTGCCTTCTTGATGTAAAGCATCAAACACACTGTCTTCTACAATTAACCCGTCCATAAGGGTAATTTTATTATCCGTCACCACATCATAGGACATGACCTTTTCTTTCATAAGGTAATCCTGCCCGTCAATTTGCAGACGCACACCTGTTTTCAAGGCTTCTTCTAATATCCCTATGCTTTCTTCATCTCTTAGTTCAGGATCTTCATATAAAACCACTTCATTTTTTTCTAAATGCAAAGGTTCTTTTCCCACTGACTCCAGAAGCTGATTATAACTGGATAACCTCACCATATATGGGCTGTCTGAATATTCCAGATTATTGATTATATTATTTCTGACATCTGATATGGGTAATTTTTCCAATGCCGCTATCATCTCTTTATTGGAAAAGGTATGTTCTCCTTCAAAGGTAGGCATAAGTGAAATCTCCATTTGATAGAAGTTCTTAAATTTATCCATAACACCTGCTCTCTCCAGCTTCTCTTTTACCTCCCCTTCTTCGCCGACAAAGGTAAAATCTATAAAACGTTCCGGTTTCTGTGAAAATGCCGCCGAAACACCCAAAGACAGACAAGAAAATGCCAGCAAAAGTAATAGAGAACAGGATGCCAGAAATCCGCTTTTCAGAAAAATACTTTCCTGTAATTGACGAAGGGTAAAGGTTCTAAGACCTTTTGTTTTCTTTTTCAAAGCTTTTTGAAACAGGAAGTAAAAACCTTTAAACAAGAAATACGTTCCGGTTATTCCAAAGAGTACGGTCCATAAAAGGGAACGCATCTGCTCCCACAGCCCTTCTCGCAAGCCCAAAGAATATGCTATTCCTAGAAAAATAAGACCAATGAAAAGAAAAAACAGCGAGACCTGTCTTTTGCTTCTCTTTTTCTCGCCTTCATCCGTATTTTTCATCAGCACATAAGGCTCTTTATTCACGGTTATTCCGCTTAAAATGCTCATAATTACAATCTTAATCAGAACAATTCCTATCACCGTCCACAAAACAGCCGTCCACGCAACAGTAAAACGATGTTCTAAAATTCCCAGTCCAATTATTCTTGATACAGTAAGACTGATAATCTCTGTAAGCAGAATAGCAATGGGAAAGCCTGCCAGAAAAGCAACTGCCGTATTTACCATATCTTCTGCAATGAGCATAAAAAACAGGCGGCTTCTTTTCATTCCCATCATCAGATAAAGTCCTAGTTCATGGCTTCTTCGCTCCAACTGATACCGTGTTGTAAAAAATACCAAAAAGGACAGGACAAAAAGCGAAAACACATAAAATATCGGAATAAGAAGCAAAAGCTTCTGAACAGCATCACTTTCCATACTCTTTATAAATTTCATGACATCCTGATTTTCTATGGATAAAATCACATAGAAAGCCACCACGGAAATCACTAAAGAAACAAAGTAAAGGCTGTTTTCTTTTCTGCCGGATTTGCTGTTTCTCTTAATCAGATTATAAAACATTGGCGCTCCCTCCTCCCAGTGCAGCCGTCACTTCTAGTATTCTTCGATAAAAATCAGACTGACTTTCCTCCGGAAGCTGACGCCGAAGCTCATGAAAAATAACTCCGTCCTGAATAAATAAAATCCTGCTACAATAGCTTGCCGCATTGGCATCGTGAGTTACCATCATTACCGTTGTTTTAAAATCTTCACACACACCGTTTATTTTTTCTAAAAGCTTTTTGGCGCTGTGACTGTCAAGCGCTCCTGTGGGCTCATCTGCCAACAGAATTTTCGGCTGGGAAATAAGCGCTCTTGCCGCCGCTGCTCTTTGCTTCTGCCCTCCTGAAATCTGGGAAGGAAACTTATCCAAAACCTCCTGCATATCCAGATATTTTGCCAACTCCATACATTTTCTTTCTGCCTGTTTCTGATCGTCTCCATGTATGGCAGAAGGCAGGAGAATATTTTCTTCCACTGTAAGATTATCTAAAAGCTCAAAATCCTGAAACAGATATCCGATTTCTTTGCCGCGAAACTGCGCCAGCTTTTTCCCCTTAAAGGTACTGATATCTTCTCCTGCCAGTAAAACTTTTCCTTCTGTGGGCTTTATCATGGTTGCAATACAGTTCAAAAGTGTGGTTTTGCCTGAACCGCTGCTTCCCATAATACCCAGAAATTCCCCTTCCAAAACCTGAAAGGAAACGCCGTTTAAAGCTTTTGTCTCCCCCTCTTTTCTTCCATAGCTTTTCTTTAACCCTTGTATTTCTAATAATGTTTTTCCCATATACTCCTCATCTCCTTATTTAAGATACCTTTATTATAAAAGATGACAGCCGGAAAAAACACTTACATCTTTTGTAAGAATTCTTACTCCACGCTCTTTAAAGACTCTACCATATCTATTTTCTTTAATTTAAAGTACATCACTGCATTTACAAGAAAGGAAAACATACAAGTCAGCGCTGCACTCAACACAAAGCTAATATTTTCAATAATTCTGGTGAACATCACACTGTCAATTTCCACTGTCACAATCACAAAACGATGGAGAATACTTCCCAGTGCAATTCCCACTACTACACCGATTATGGTAAGCAAAATATTTTCTCGGAGCACATAAGCCGAAACCTCTTTATCATAAAATCCCAAAACCTTAATGGTTGCCAGCTCACGTTTTCTCTCTGTGATATTGATGTTATTCAGATTATACAAAACTACAAAAGCAAGGAGACCTGCAGAAATAATCAGCACTACAATCACAATGTCAAGGCTTTCCAGCATATCGTCTAACTGCCCTTGTATATTATAGGTATAGGTCACATTCAAAGCCCCACGTTTATCCAGAATATTTTCTCCGATTTCCTTTACGCCTTTTTCATTAAAGTTCTTCATCTTAAAGTATACGGTATTCGGCTCCATATCTTCGCCGTAAATCTCTCTGTAAGTTTCCGGTGAAATATACAGATAGTGCTCCATATAATTTTCACAGATATCCGTTACCTGAAGTTCCGCCCGTTTCTCATCCTTATCCTCAAGAACAATCTTATCACCTTTTTCAACATCTAAAAGCTGTGCCGCCTTCTCTGTTAAAATTACGGAATTTTTCTCCAGCTCAAACTCCTTCTTTGTAATGCGGTTTCTGAAAACCTGAAACTCCTTGTTTTTCTCAAGGTGAGAAGGTACGCTTAAATAAACCTCCTGTTCTTCCTTTCCCTTAGAAATCGTCACTCTCTTTGAGTATCCCTCCATAATATCAGAAACCTCTTTTTCTGAAGAAAGGTACTTCGCAGGCTCTTTTCTGTCTTCTTCCTCTGCATCTGTATTCAAAATAACCATGCCGTCATATAATTGAAGCTCTCCGTACTGCAATTTACCAATGGCAAAAATAGAGTCACGAAGACCAAAGCCTACAATCATTAACGCCATGCAGCCTCCAATACCGAACACTGTCATGAAAAATCGCTTTTTATAGCGAATAAGATTTCGGATAGTAGACTTCCAGATAAAGCTTAAATGTCTCCATATAAACGGAATTCTTTCCAAAAAAACTCGTTTTCCCTGTTTCGGCGCCGGTGGTTTCATCAATACAGCCGGCTGGGAAGCAAGCTCTTTATAGCAGGCAAAAAAGGTTGCCAGACCTGTACATAAAATTGCCGCACCCGCTGCCATAATTCCGTATTCCCAATTATAAGGAATAACCACATCAGGCACATGGGTATACATAATCTTATAAGCATTTACAATGATATAAGGAAAAATCTTTTCTCCGAAAAGCACACCGAAAATACTGCCCCCTATGGTTGCCAAAAGAGCATAATTTAGATATTTGCCTGCAATACTCAGCTTTCCGTATCCCAGAGCTTTTAACGTTCCGATTTGCGTTCTCTGTTCCTCCACCATACGTGTCATGGTTGTTAAACTGATTAAAGCCGCTACAATAAAGAATAAAATCGGAAATACCTTTGCTATGGCACGAATACGGTCTGCATTGTCGCCAAAGCCCGTATATTCCGGTAAGGCGCTTCTATCCTGCACATACCACTGAGCGTTTTCAATCTTATTGATTTCCAACTGTACGTCTTTTATCTTTTCCTCACCGTCATGAATTTCCTGTTCTGCCTCTGCTTTTCCCTGCTCGTATTCTTCCTTTGCTTTCGCAAGCTTTTCTTCATTTTCTGCAACTAAAGTTTCGCTTTCTGTTTTCTGTTTTTCTCCGTCATGAATTTTACTCCAACCGGCGTCAATCTGCTTTTGTCCTTTCTTTGCCTGTTCTTCGCCTTCAACCAGCTTTTTCCTGCTTGCCTCCAGCTGCTGCCTTCCTGCCTCAATGGCTGCCTGCCCCTGCTCCAACTGCTTTTTCGCTTCTGCAAACTGTACGTCTGCTTCCTGCTGCTTCTGTTCCAAGATTGCCTGTGCTGCCGCTATCTGCGCTCCTGCCGCCTGCAAAACAGGCTCTTTTTCTGCAATCTCTGCTTTTAACGCATCTGCCTGTGCCTGTATCTGAGGGATTTGCTCCGGTGGCAACATTCCGCTTTCCAAGCTTGCCAAAAGCTTCGCAAGTAACTCCTTCGCCTGTGCAAGAGCTGTAACGCCACTGTCATATTCCGCTTTCTGACTATTAAAGTCATCCCAAGCTTTCGCAAGCTCTTCTTCTCCCTTGGCAATTTCTGCCATTCCTGTATCATATTGCTCTTTAAAAGCTGCTTCCTGTGCGTCAAATTCTTTTTTGGCTGTATTATACTGACTCCAGCCGTCAGAAATTTCTTTTTTGGCTGCATCTACCTCTTTTTGACTGGCATACAGCTTATTTTTTCCGCTTTGAAGCTCATCGTTTGCCTTCTTTAGCTGTTCTTTTCCTTCCTGAAGCTGTTTTTCTCCATCATCAATCTGTTTTTTGGCATCCGTAAGCTTTTCTTCTGCTTCCTTCTTTCCTTTATCTAATTCTGCCTGTGCATCGGCAAGCTCTGCTTCTGCTTCTTCACGAATTTCATCAACCCTTCGTTTTCCCTGTTCGTCAGCAATTTCTTCAATATTTTCCTGTACCTTTTCTACCTTTGCATCATATTGGGAAGTAAAAGCTGTCAACGCTTTTGCATCTTTTACAGACACATAACATTCCGTATATGCCTCCAACCCAAAATCCTCCGGAAGGACACCGATAAAGCCGCTGACTTCACCGTTTCCCACGGTACTGCTACCTCTGGCATAAGTAAAATACATGGAGCTGCTGCCGCTTCCTACGATTTCAAAAGTGTCTGTTTTTAAAGTGTCGATAACGGCATCTTTTGTACCGCTGGAAAGAGTAATCTTATCTCCGATTTGAAAGCCGTGAGCCTTTAAAAAGTCTCCGTCCATAAAACATTCCCCCGATTTCTCAGGCATTCTTCCCTCTTCTACGGTATATTTATTCATATCCTTTAAAACAGAAGCGACATGCAGGACTTTGTAGTTTCCTTCCACATTTAACAGCATGTCTGCCGAATATCCCGGCTCTGCTGCCTCCACGCCTTCTGTCTTTTTCAATGCTTCTACATCTTTTTCTGTCAGACCTAAAGTTCCTATCACACGAAGATCCATTACATTATTTCTGTCAAAATATGCGTCACCGGAGAAACGCATATCCGGTTCTCCTGCCCGAATACCGGAAAAAAACGCAACTCCCATTGCTACAATAAAGAAAATCGATAAAAATCTTCCCAGACTTTTTCGTATTTCTACATAAAAGTCTTTTCTTATTGCTCTTTTTTTCATGTCCGCTCACCACCTACCATTCAATGGTTTCTACCGGAACAGGATTTGGATTTAATTCCATACCGGACACCCTTCCGTTCTTGATATGTATAATCCTGTCTGCCATAGGTGCAATGGCTGAATTATGCGTAATGACAATAACAGTCATTCCCTTTTGGCGGCAGGTCTCCTGCAAAAGCTTTAAAATCGCCTTTCCTGTATTGTAATCCAAAGCTCCCGTAGGCTCGTCACACAGCAAAAGCTTCGGATTTTTTGCCAATGCTCTTGCTATGGACACTCTCTGCTGTTCTCCTCCGGAAAGCTGTGCCGGAAAATTATCCAGACGGTCTCCCAGTCCGACATCTTCTAAAACACTCTTTGCATCCAGCGGCTCTTTGCAAATCTGAAGCGCCAGCTCTACATTTTCCAGAGCAGTCAGATTAGGCACTAAATTATAAAACTGAAAAACAAATCCGATGTCATCTCTGCGATACCCTGTAAGCATTTTCGGCGTATATTTCGCCACATCCTTTCCGTCTACCAGCACTTTTCCCTCTGTGGCTGTATCCATACCGCCTAAAATATTTAAAACCGTTGTTTTACCGGCTCCACTGGGACCTACAATGACCACAAATTCACCTTTTGATATGGAAAAATCAATCCCATCTGCCGCACGGATTTCCACTTCTCCCATTTTATAAACCTTTGTTACATTTTCCAACTTTACATAATCTTCCATAGCTTATCCTCTCCCGGCTTCTTCCAATGCACCCTGTATTCCCTTTGTTAAAAGCTTTGCTGTAAGAGCTGCCATCCTTTTGGGACTTTCTTTAAAATCATGCTCCATCCAGTAACGCACAATCCCCATAGCACCGGTTGTGCAATAATAAAACTGTACCTGAAATTCCACAGACGCCTCGTTAAAGGTATTTGGAAAAGCATTCAAATACTTTACAAAAATAGACTCCACAAGTCCTTTTCCGCTTGAAACACTTCCCCTGTATCTCATAATCAGCCCACACTTTTCCCTCTCCTGATAAAGATACTCAAACACACTTTCCAAAACGACTTCCAGATTTTCCTTTAGCTGAGTCGGCTCCATTCCATCTGTCATTTCTTTTACTTTCCTGCACATATTTTCCTCGACTTCCGCCAGAATATCGTATATATCTGTATAATGAATGTAGAAGGTATTCCTATGTATATGCGCCGTTTCTGTAAGCTCCCGAATGGAAATTTCATTGATTTCCTTATGTTGCAGCAGCAGAAGTAATGCTTCCAATATATTCGCCTTTGTCTTTTCAATCTTCTTATTTCTATCTTTTTCCATGATTTTCTCCTATGCAGTTGCACATTTCCTCAGTTAAATTTTACTGTGCAGTTGCACATTTGTCAACCTTCTGTAAAACAAAAAGAGCTGCCGCATCTGCAACAACTCTCCTGTTATTTCTATTCTGTTTTCTCTCCAAAAAGCTCATAATAAAAGATATATTGCTGCAAAACACCTTCAAAGCCTTTGTATCTGCGCTTCGGAAATCCCCTTTTATAATGCTTTTCAAGCGCCTGATTAATATGCGTATCTACCGGAAACGCCTCTAAATGATGAAGTCCAAAAAGGCAAATGCAATCTGCCACTTTCACCCCCACACCGAATATTTTAAGCAGCTCTTCTTTTGCTTTTGCATATTTCATCTTTTCAATCGCCTGCAAATCTATTTCACCGGCAACAACTCCTTTTGCTGCACGAACTACATATTTACTGCGATATCCCAAGTTACAGGCTTTTAAATCATCCTCTTCTAAACAGGCGAAAGCTTCTGCTTTCGGAAAAGCATAATAATGCTCTCCTGAAGCCGTTATTTTTTCTTCTCCGTATTCCCTGCAAATATTCTCAATACATCTTCTAATTCTTACAATATTATTTTGCTGAGAAATCAGAAAGGAAACAATCATTTCCCATAAGTCCTGTTTTAAAATGCGAATACCTCCGCCCAGCTTGGCTGCATTTACCAAATACGTGTCTTTGGGGTTAATTTTCTCTATGTAAAGCTTATAAGCTCTCTTTAAATCAAAATATTCTTCCCATACTTCTGTAAATTCTTCTAAAGAACAGTAAAAGATACTTTCTCCATCTTTTTGATAAACATCCAGATATCGTGCACCGACAATTATTCTATATTTATTTTCCGCCAGCTTTTTCATGCGAAAACACTGACCCGAATTACAAATTTGCTCTAAATCAAAGTTTTCTATTTGTTTTTTTACCATGTTTTTTCTTCCTAATATTTAAGATTTTACGAAAGCCAGTTACTTTCCATGAGAGGATTATACTGAAAATAAAATGGAAATTCAATATGGATTAGATGCTCGTCTAATGTTATAATGGTTTTCAAAAAATATGTTAGGAGATGAAATCGTGCACACCGAAAAGAAAGCACAAAAAAAAGAGAAGAAAGCCATGAGCGTTTCTTTATATGGAAACCTATTTTTCGTCATTGTAGAATTAGTAACAGCTATTATCACAAGCTCACAAGCTGTTTTGCTTGACGCTGTTTATGATGGCATAGAATTTTTCATGCTTTTACCTTCTATTTTTTTAATACCGTTACTATACAAACCATCCAATGAAAAACATCCCTTTGGTTATATGCAAATAGAAACTCTCTTTGTTGTAGTCAAAGGAATTATGATGACAGCCGTTACCATTGGGTTAATCGCAAACAACCTAAACCTTATGCTTCATGGCGGACATCTGATTGATTTTCAGTCCGTTGCCTACTTTGAACTGTTTGGATGTATTTTAGGTATCTCTGTATCTCTGTATCTTCGAAAAAAGAATAAAGCGATGAATTCCCCTTTATTAGAAACAGAAAGAAAAGGCTGGGAAATCGACAGTATTGTATCTTTGGGAATGACTGTGGCATTTTTGCTTCCTAACTTTTTGTTACATACGCCACTTGCTCCTGTTATTCCTTATATTGACCAGATTATCACCATTTTTCTTTCTATATTCATGCTCCCAATGCCAATTAAAACAGTAATTACAGGCATTCGAGACTTAATGTTAATACCGCCGGAACAGGAGACTATTGAAGATATTAAAAATACAGTAGAACCGATTATTGGCATTTATGGACATACACAGCTTTATTATGATATTGTCCGAACCGGACGAAAACTATGGATTAGCGTTTATATTACTTTTGACAAAGACACTATTTCTCTTTCACGGTTTAAGATTATTCAAGCCAGATGTATTCAAACTCTTACAGAAAAATATTCCGATTTTTACTTTGAATTATTACCGGATATCGAATTTACAGGAACTGAAATTGAAAAATTAGAGGTTTAAATATACAGTAAAAAATATGCGGTTCTTTTGCCACGAAAATGGCTTAGAACTGCATATTTCTGTATAGAGGACGTTATAATATTGTTATCACAAATTTCTATCATTTTTATCTGCTTTTCCACGTTTTACATAAAGGCTAACAGCATTTGTTTTCTGAACCCATTTAGGAATACTTGGGGTAAATCTCAATAATACCGCTTGCTTTTTAAAGTGTTCAGATTCGAACACTTTAAATGCCAGATGGTATCATATAAAATTAACTTCTCTTAATCACTAATTTTAGTTTTAATTTTCCAGTAACCCTTTCGATCAGATCCTATCCGAACAATTTTTCCGTTTTCTTTTAATTCTTTTATAAGACGACTGACCTTTCTTGGACTTATATTCATTTGTTTTGCCATTTGTTTTGCCGTAATAGAAGGATTTTCGCTTAATATTTCCATAACTTTCCATATTTCTAAATTATCATTGCCTGTTTCATTGCCATTATCATCGCCATTTGCAATGATAATGGTTTCTTTTGGCAATGAAAATGGAAATTCGACTTTTATAAAATGCTCTGATATATGAAAAATACTTTTATCATACTCTTTCAAAATTCTACTCATTCCTGAGCCTAATTGTTCTACAAGACCAACATCTTTAAATACACGCATCAATTCACGATTTCTCGGCATACTACTACAACTAAAAAAATCTTCTTTACTTTGTCCCTGAATCAGTCCACCATAAGATGTGAAAACCATTTTATCATTGAAAATTTCAAAAACAGGTGGTATTTCTCTTGAAAAATCTGAATGTACAATTGCATTTATCACAGCTTCACGCATCGGAATAGGCTCTATCAAATTTTTTTCTACTCTCTTAGCATTTGTCACTTTTGCTCTAGTAATATTCTCAATTTTTAACTTTTCTAACACTTGATGTGTCGCTTTAATTAAAGAGCAATATCCATATTCTTCATTTTCAACTAAATCCACTTTGTCCGATCCAGCATATTTAGCAACTTTAATTGATACACCATTTTCATCTGCCAACAAATATGCAACATAATTGAACTTACCATCAGGTGTTAAAAGTTCTAACGAATTTGTAAACTTTTCATTCAGCTCCAATCCCCTCTCCTGATAATATATCTTCAATTGTGCAAAAGTAAGATCTTGTCTGGGAGATGTAATATTTCTCAAAGTATTATGTGTTCTTTTACTATAAAGACTATCAATCATTGCAGTTGACATTGGCTGAGACGATGTACCCATTCTTGTGAAGCAACCGTTTGGTGACATTCCATGTTTCTTTATATAATATGGTTTTTCTAATCCACTAGAAATTAAGATTTTTATTACGGAAATATTCTCTATCTCTTCAGTTACAATATCGAATAATCCTAAAGTTGATGGTAAAATATTATTTTTTATCCGATCTGCAATTTTCAATTGCATAGAATCGACATCTGAAACTCCAATTGGTTTCCCATTATCATCTACTCCAATATATAAAATGCCACCTTCTTTATTATTCAGAAAAGCTACCACTTCTTTTTCCAGTTTATCATTTAATTCCACTTTAAATTCTATGCGGTTACTTTCTTGGAACATTTCTCGTTCTCCTCTCTATATACCATTTTTATTTGCATTGCATCTTTATCTCTTCTATAGTATCTTTTAATTCACGCATTTTTGTCACAATTTCAAAATTTTCACCATTTAATTTCCAAATATCAATTGAGCTGATTGTTGTTGCCAGCTCTTTCTCCACTTTAATCATAGTATTATAAATTTGTATTTTTAGTGTATCTTCTACTTCATCAGCAATACTTTTCTTTTTATTTATGGTCACTTTCATATCCTTTGCATATAAACCACGTCCAACCCTTACAATCTCTTTTGTGTCAATTAACTGAGAAACGGCTCCTGATATTTGCCCTCTTGTAACATCTTTCTTGCTATTTAATATTATATACTCTTTAAAATCTGGCGCAGTATACATTCCTCCTTGCTTAACACATTCTTTTATTAACATTTTAATCTCAGCTGTTGATATTCTCATCTTACTCAATCTCCTTTGTTCTATTTTATCATTTTTTTCATTAGTTTTATCATTTTTCAATTTATTGTATATTTTATTTTTTATATTAAAATTATAAAACATATCATTATTATCTTCAATACTTTTTTTCTAATCAACAGTCTTTTGTATTTTTTTATTTTAACTTCATTTCTTAGGAAAACTATCCCCTAAGCACAGCACCCCCGAGGATGTCAAGTCATTGCTACAAACTTTTTGACCTTTTTTCCCTCGATTTTTCCCATAAAACCGTTGTTTTGGAACAGAGGACGTTATATTGTTGTCACAAAATCAGTAGGGAGGATGTAACGTCATTGCTACAAGTTTAGTAGTAGAGGACGTTACATTATTGCTACAAATCAAGTCAGTGCCTTCCATTCCACCTCCACTCTCCCATCATCATACACATATATACCTTTTTCTGGAAAATACTTTCCAAGGTAATAATTTGTGTCTATATGCTCACGTCCCAATCTGGAAACATCTTTGATAATCACCATATTAATTTTTCCCAGTTCGATATCTGCCAGCATTCTTCGGAATTCTGGTCTGTCAAAATTACTGCCGGAAATTCCATCATCCAAATAAGAGGAAACAAATGTAATATCTTGTTGTTCTGAAATATATTCCTGCCCCATTTTCACCTGAGAGTGTATACTGTTGCTGTATTTATCCACTTTTACAGCTTCCTCCACAGATACTCTGCAATAGATACCTGCATGGAACATTTTCTCACTCCTTAGTCTTGTATAGTCATTGCCTTTAATTGTCTTAATCTTGCAAAAGATATCAAGCAATGTCAACAGATACTTTTACGTTCAGTCAGATTCTTCACACACTGCGCCAGTGTTTTTTCTCCAGAAAAATGTACCCGAATCTGGTAGCCGCCATATTCATATTCCACTGCTGCTTTATTATCTATCAGTTTTTTCTGTTCCTCTTTTTCAGTCTCCATGAATCTTCCACTCATGTATATGCCTCCTTCAGCATACAGACCTCTTTACATCCTATGCTGGCAGGCATGTACAGAAGTTCTGTATTAGTTGAATTCGACTTTCGAAATTCTGATTTCATTTTATATGAACCCTTTTCAACACACATTGATGCCAAATTGAGGTTGAATTGATACTTTATTAATTTTTAATAGTTTTTTCTTTTACCAGAACGTATGTTTGTGATATAATTTTTAAAATACTTATAATGAATTCAATAGAAATATTGAAAATCTACTTTAGAAAGGACATGATACCTATATGGAACGATGTGATTTCTCTACACTAATGACAGTATTCCACAGGTATGTAACTATGCTGAGCTTCTGACCGACCTCGGCGAACCGGAACAAGGACTTTCTGCGTTGAAGAAACTAGCACGAATTGTAAAAGAATATAATTCTGAATGTTGCAGCGATTACGCAATCATTCTGGAATCTATGGGAGCGATTCTGCTCATGCTGGGAAAAATTTCAGAAGGAACGGAATATCTTAAACAGGAAATGCAGATTTATACAGAACTCTGGAAAGATGCACCGGAAAAGCCGGAAGCAAAATATCAGGAAATTGCAAATTTATATCCACAAGTCGGATTTGAAATTGCACAAAGATTTTTGTCCAATATCCAGTATTGATAATTTTAAGCCGGCATGATTATTCATAATCATGCCGGCTTATTCATTGAAAACTATAACTTTTAGACACTTATGTTTTCCACTTCTTCTCTTGATGGCATTACACGTAATGCACCTTTTCTCGTTGTGATAACAGAAGCTGCTGCATTTGCAAAGGTCAACATATCTTTAAGCTGTATACTATTTAAATTGTCCAGCCCATGCTCACAAATCCCATGAAGCATACATCCACAAAAAGTATCACCTGCGCCTGTAGTTTCAATGGTTTTTTCCTGTATAAATGCCGGAACCTCTACTTTCATATCCTTATAATAAGCTCTGCTTCCATCTTTTCCCATAGATAACAAAATAAGCGTAATATCTGGATATCTTTCTTTTATCCAGCAAATTCCTTCATCAAAATCTTCTTTTCCTGTCAGCCATTGAATTTCGTTATCTGATATTTTTAAGATGTCACAAAAACCAAGTCCATATAAAACTTGTTCCCTTGCTATTTCCATAGAATCCCAAAGAGGTTCCCTAATGTTAGGATCAAAGGATATGATAATCCCATTTTCCTTAGCAATATTTAACGCCTTTTTTGTTGCATTTCTCACACCATCATGGGTCATAGACAATGTTCCAAAATGAAATATCTTAGCATTTATAATTGCTTCTTCTGTCACTTCCTCTTCTGATAACATCATATCCGCTCCCGGTTTTCTATAGAAAGAAAAGTCCCTGTCTCCCCCTGGCATCGTATGTACCAGAGCGAGTGTTGTATGCACATCCTTATCCATATACAGATAGTCTGTATTAATCCCAACTTCAAGCAGTGCATCTCTTAGCTGTTCACCAAAAAAATCTGCTCCAACTTTTCCTATAAATGTGGTCTTATGTCCAAGTTTCTCCAACATGGCCAACACGTTACATGGTGCACCTCCCGGGTTCGCCTCAAACAGAGGATTTCCTTGTCCGCTGGCACCATTTTCTGTAAAATCAATTAAAAGCTCTCCTAATGCTATTACATCATATTTCTTCTCCATTTTGTTTTCCTCATATTTAAACTTTCTGAAAATAATAATATGAGAGTGTGGAAACCGGCACAGCCCCACACTCACATCTTTCATTTCTTCCACTTTTATTCTACAACAACATCGTGTTTCACTATATCTATATACGCTGTTCCGTCAGTTTTAAAAAGAATCTTGTCTGCATCCATTGGTGTGTAAATAAGAGAGGTCATCGCCTTTTCTCCGTCATTTGCAAATATTTCAACTGAGTACTTATCCATTACAACTCGCAACCTGATCTTACCATCTTGACTTTCCACTTTCATACTTCTCTGACAGATGAAATCTCTTCTGGATCCTGCATGATTACGGTCAAATGTCAGAATTCCCTTTTTTGCATTGTAAGAAATTTCTGTATAAAATTTCTGATTTTTTGCTAATTGAATTCGGAACTCCTCATAATCTCCTGCCTGAATATCAATCGTCATGTCAATTTCCCGGCCTGATACGCCTTCCAGTTCCATAGCTTCATGAACTATCACATCTTTATAGTTGACTGTATTGGCATAATAATTTTCCAGTTCTTTTACCGGAAGCTGATACAGGCGGCCATTCTTAATATGCAGTTCTCTCGGTACTGTCATCTGTCCTGACCATCGAAATTCTCCCGGTGTATTATAATTGTCCCAGGACTGCATCCATGCAATCATAATGCGGCGACCATCCTTGGTTTCTGTAGTCTGAGATGCATAGAAATCAAGCCCATAATCAATCGCACTTTCTGTCTCTCTCTCAAATTTCACCTGTTCCTTGTCAAAGTCGCCGATTAGACACAGCGTTCCATTACCACTGTGGAATTCCAGTCCTTCCGCACACATATCCTGCGGTGATGTCAAAATAACATATTTTCCTTCAAGTGGAAACATATCCGGGCATTCCCACATTTTCCCATATCGATTCTCACATTTATCCACAACGCCACAGTATTTCCACTGCTTCAGATCTTCTGACGAATATAACAGCAATTGTCCGCTTCCATCCTCATTTCTGTTTCCGACAATCACATAAAATGTATTTTCATCTTTCCAGATTTTTGGATCACGGAAGTCAACTTTGCTTGCTCCATCTGGAAGCATATCTGCTCCTATAATCGGATTCACATCTGACTTTTCATAATCAACACCGTCTCCAATCGCCAGACACTGTGTTTGACGTTCAAAGTGTTTTCCTTCCTCATCGTCTCCGACCACTACACCAGTATAAACCAATACATGTTTTCCATCATGTTCAATAGCACTGCCTGAAAAACATCCGAAACTATCGTATTCCTGATCCGGAGCCATGCAGACCGGCAAAAGCTCCCATTTGATGAAATCTTTTGATTTATAATGTGCCCAGTGCATCGGTCCCCATTGTGTTGTATACGGATGATACTGACACATTAAATGAACTTCATCTTGAAATATTGAGAAGCCATTCGGGTCATTGATCCAACCAACCGGTGAACAAGCATGAAAAGACGGTTTTTGTTCTATCGGAATTTTAACTGTTTCATTTTTCTCGTATTCTCTGGCTTTCTGCAGCGAACTACTCATTTTTATCTTATTTTCCATAAAATATGCTCCTATTTTTCCTCATTCAAAGATTTCTGGTACTCGTCAAAATATTTCTGTTTAATTGACAAATACTCCTGCAAACCATATTTATCCATATTCTTTAAATATTCATCCCATTCTTCTTCTATGCCGCCATTCAAAATCCAGCTCGCCTTCATCTGTTCTGCATATTTCTTTATATCTGTATCCAGTTGGGAAACCCTGTTGGTATCATCAATACTCATAAACACATTCGGATAGACATATTTGCTATTCATATCTTTCAGATAGGTTTCATGCATATTATCAAGTCTCCACTTCGCATCTGCAGGCTGTGTCACATATACATCATAATAATCATTCAGCACCGCAAGCGGACCGTTTACAGACTGTCTTTCACGTACCTCAACCGGTGAATTATCTCCCAGATCCATATGCTTCAGCATCTCTCCACCTTCGCTGTTTGTACTCATTTCAAATACGTTAGTGGCTCCCTTTTCTCCATAGGTTCCCCAGTTGTTCTGTGGAGACTGGATTGGTGCATACATCTGATCAATCCATGCTGCTGCCAATGCAGTATCTCTGCAACTCGTTGTAAGAACACATCGTCCACGGTCAAATCCACTCGTCTCACTGTTGTTTTGTCTTGTAACATTTACAAGTCCTTCCGGTCCGGCAAGTGCCGGCAGCATCACATAATCATCATAATTGTCAATATTTCCGATATCCCATGTAAAGCAAAGACCATATCTGTGATTCTTTCCTTTTGCAACATAAGTTGACCACTCTTGTGTAAATGCTTCCGGATCTACCAACTTTTCTTCAACTAATTTATGCAGCCATTCAATTCCTTCTTTGTAACCTTCCTGAACTGTCGTATAAATTACCTCTCCATCATCTGTCACTGCGAAATGATCTGTAGTATCTCCATATCCTTCGCCAAATCCATTGATTAAAATTGCCGGATCCTGGTCTCCATTATTAATGATAAATGACATTGGGATTACATCCCCCTCTACACCGCATTCTTCCTGAATCTTATCTGCGTTATCACGGAATGCAATTAATACCTGCTCCAGTTCTTCTGTTGTAGACGGCACCTCAAGTCCAAGGCAATCCAGCCATTTTTTATTAATGTATGGAATGTCACCGATTGCCTGAATTGCTTCTTTTCCTTCTCCCAACTGTTCAATCCACGGGAAGGAGTAAATATGTCCGTCCGGAGCAGTAACCATGGTTCGATATTCTGGATATTTTTCAAAAACAGCCTGTAAATTTGGCATGTATTTGTCAATCAGATTTTCCAAAGGAATAATGATTCCCTGTTTCGCATATCTCAGCAAATCATAATCGTTCATTCCTGCTGTAAACAATCCGTCCGGAAGACTTCCAAACTGTGCCAGTGCCAGATTCTTTTTATCAGCAAACTGATCTGCCACAAAACAGGTCCAGTCAATTTCTACATTTGTCTGTTTCTCTATGCGCTGAAAAATTAATCTTTCATTCGGATCCTGTGTACTTGTTGCCGGTGCACTTGTAATAAAGGACAGTTCTTTTTTCTCTTTTAGCGGGAAAGTCACTTCTTCTACTGGTGTATCAGGATTTGTATCTGCAACCTGTGCACTCTCTCCACCACATCCGACAAGGGAAACTAGCATAAGCAGTGATAACCCCAGAGTAAACAGATGTTTCATTCTCTTCTTCATCACACTTTCCTCCTTAACCTTTTACAGAGCCTACCATAATTCCCGAATCAAAATATTTCTGGAAAAACGGATACATAATTAACAATGGTAAACTGGACACTACGATTGTTGCATATTTCAGAAGCTCTGCAACCTTTGCCATCTCAGCTGTGCTTTGAATATCCGCAATCATACCAGGCTGTGGGGTATTCTGTACCAGAATTGAACGAAGCACTAACTGTAACGGCTGTAAGTCTGCGTCATTCAAATAAATCATAGCATCAAAATAGCCATTCCACATTCCTACAAAAGACCACAATGCTAATACTGCAATAATCGGTTTACACACCGGAAGCATTATTTTAAAAAAATGCTGAATCTCACTTGCTCCATCGAGCTGAGAGGCTTCACGTAGCTCTTTTGGTATGGATTGATAATAAGTTCTTGCAAGAATCATATTCCATACATTGAATGCACCAGGAAGTAAAATTGCCCAGATTGTATTTACCAAATGTAATTGATTAACGAGAATAAACGTTGGAATTAATCCACCATTAAAAAACATTGTGATAATAAAAATTGCATTAAAAAATTTTCTACCTACAAATTCTTTCTTGGACATCGGATATGCTGCCAGTATTGTAACAAACACTGATATTACCGTAAATGCAATAGAATAAAAGAAAGAATTGGCAAATCCTCTCCATATCATTTTGTTTTCGAGTACGCGTTTGTATGCATCCAGAGTCCAGTCTTTTAAATGGAAACTAATTCCCTGATTGTTCAGTACATTCGGATCCATGAAAGAAGCAATTACGACATAAACCAGAGGAATTAGAATTGCAAGAGCAAAAACACCAAGAAGTGTATATCCAATGGACAGAATTATTTTATCGGACATTCCAAATTTCATTTTTCTTCGATTTTCCATTTTTCAAATTCCCCCTTTTTATAATCCTTCACCATCGTTCAGTTTTGCTACTACTTTGTTCACAAAAATCAACAGAATAATGTTAATAATAGAATTAAATAATCCAACTGCTGTAGAATATCCATAATCACCGTTCAGCAAACCAATTCGATACACATATGTAGAAAGGATTTCTGATGCCGGAAGGTTCATATCAGTTTGCAGTGCATATGCTTTTTCAAATCCAATACTCATGATATTTCCTGCCTGCAGAATAAACTGAATTACAATAATATTTTTAATTGCAGGTAACTGTACATACCATATCTGCTGGAAAATATTCGCTCCGTCTACAATCGCAGCCTCTTCAAGGTCTTTACTTGCATTAGACAAAGCAGCCGTATACATGATAGACGCCCATCCGGCTCCCTGCCAGATTCCGCTGGCTATATAAATAGTACGGAATGCCTCCGGCATGGTCATCCAGTTTGTATCACTACCAAAAACCTGATTGATTGGTCCTACCGGTGACAAGAACATTCTGACCATACCACAGAGTACGATGACGGAAATAAAATTCGGTGCATAAATCAAAAGCTGGATTTTCTTTTTTATTCCGGTTCTGCGAATCTGGTTCAATAAAAGAGCAAGAATAATCGGTATCGGAAATCCCCACAGCAAACTATAGGCACTCAATTTCAATGTATTCAGAAGATATTTCATAAAATCCGGAGACGATAAAAATCTTCTGAAATAATCCAGTCCTACCCACTGGCTGCCAAACACCCCTTTTATGACATTGTAATCCTCAAAAGCAATTAATACTCCTCCCATGGGAATATACTTGAAAATGATTGTCAACAGAAGGGCAGGCATTAAAAAAAACACATATAACTGCCAGTTTCTTTTGATATAGCCAGCTTTTTGACGAACTGTCTGCCGACTTGCCGAAGCACTTTTTGCATTACGAAAACTCATCGTTCCCTCTCCTCTCTTTTACATTTGCACTATTCCTTTGCAAGTTTGTCTCATTTTCTTGGTTTGTTGTGCAATTTGTACTTTTTATTGGATATATATTATCATTTGCACAGCATTTTGTCAATTGTATTTTTGCATTTATTCCTTTTTATTTTTTACATTTGCACCTTTTCGTGTCGCAAAAAAGTATAAATTTAACCTATGAACCAATTATTATTCTATTATATTTTTACATTTGACAAATTCCTTTAAATACGTTACATTTAATAACAAAGTATAACTATTTCACATAAATGGACTTATACGTATTATACCACCATTACATTCAAAACAGGAGGTGTCTATGGGAAAACGAATTACCATTCAAGATATAGCAGATTCATTAGGGGTATCAAGAAACACAGTGTCAAAGGCAATAAACAATACCGGCGTGTTGGCTGATGCTACAAGAGATAAGATTTTACAAAAGGCTGCCGAATTGGGTTATAAGCAGTTTTCTTATCTCTCGCCTGCAGTCTCTGTTCCCAAGCCTGAAATTTGTGAGATTGCTCTTTTTACCCGTGCCATGCCGAATAGTTCTCACTTCGGTTCTAAACTACTGAATACCTTTCAGGAAAAAATCAGTTCTAACGGGTACAGATTGTCGTTTTACCTTATTCGTGAACAAGAATTTACAGATTTACTTCTTCCAGCTGGGTTTGATCCTTCAAACAGTGCCGGAATTATTTGTTTGGAATTATTTGATTGCGCATACAGTCAGATGCTCAGCAAACTTGACATTCCTCTGCTTTTTACAGATTGTGCTGCGAACATCGATTTCACTACTATTGATGCTGATTTTCTGCTTATGGAAAACAGAAACAGCATTTCCAGCATTGTGCAATCTCTCATAAAAAATGGACAGCATAGACTTGCATTTGCAGGAAATATTAATAACTGCCAATCATTCTTTGAACGATATCAGGGATTTTGTGATGCACTCAGCCTCTCTGGTCTAAAACCTGTTACTGACATACTCTTAGCAGACGAGCCCTTCCATACGATTGAGCAGCTTGCATCGTATATCAGACAACTCCCTGAACTGCCAGATGCATTTATATGTGCTAACGATTTTGTCGCTATGGATCTCATTAAGGCCTTAAAGCAATGCGGCTTGTCAGTTCCTGAAGATGTAAAAATTACAGGATTCGATAATTCTGCTGAGTCTCGGATTATTGAACCACATTTAACCACTGTCCATATTCCAAGTTCTGCTATGGGATATATTGCTGCAGAACTTCTTCTTTCCCGTATTGAAGAACCGGGTATTCCATATCGTACAACTTACGTTCGCACTGTGATAAAATACCGGGAATCATCTCATTGCTAATTTTCTGCATATTAAGCTACAAGGGAATCCTAACTGCCCCTTGTGGCTTTTTCTACCTAATGCTTTATCTCAAAGGATCTCACATCTTTAAACATTTCCAAAGCTTAAATTGATCGCAATTGGTCTTCCAAGCCGTATAGCCTGCCGAACCAGATAATCTACACCTTGCATCAGCTCTGTAGTTCTTGGAAAAGAGTCCTGTCTTGGAATTCCCATTTTCACAACCAGAAGGTCACTTTCATATGCCACACCCCGGTTCACTGCACCACGGGTAAAATCGCTACCAGCTGCCACTCCAAGCACAGCAGTTCCATGACCGCTTACATCTTTCTTCTTTAAAGAAGATTTTGTCTTATTGGATTATTTATGATTTTTATTGTATAATATCGTAAGAAATTACCATTTTCCCATAACGATCCGCAGGTATCGTAGTTGGGAGCTAAACTGGTTTTCACAATGCAGATTATTTTTGCAGAGCTTTCAAAAAGCACTACCAGACAACCCCTGGGGGAATATCGGAAAGAAAAGTGGGATAAATAGCTGCTCTTTGAACAACTTCTGTAATTTATGTCTGTTTTGTTCTGCTCATTCATTATTCTTCAGAATTAAACAGTTCCATCAGCAACTCTTTTTCTTCCTGCATTACCTTCAGTACATACTTGTCAAAATGTCTTGCATCCTGAGTTTTTGAGCCGAACTCGTAGGTTTCCTGTCCGTAGTCCATAACATCAAAACCAAAAATTGCTTTGTTTGCACCTTTGGTTCTGTAAGAAGCTGCGTCAGCAAGGGTAAATCCAAGTCGTCTTCCTTAGCTGATCCGTTTCCATCCGGTTCATTTCCATCCGGCGCTCCACCCATCATTCCTCCAGGACCTGCATTTTCCCCGGACTGTCCCTTGGCGTATCTTCCTTCCAGAAATGCCTGTGTCTTCTCTTCTGTTGTCATCTCAGCCACAGCTTCATCACTGAGAGCATTTCCATCGCTGTCAAACCAGGTCCAGTCATCTGCGTAATCCAGATTTTCCAGATACCATTCCAGACTTTTCTCAAATTCCTTCAGATAAAAAGTGAGATACGTGCCTCCATATCCATTTGTATCTGCATATTTTTCCGCATCATACTCTATAGTCAGGTCTGCCACATCCTCTTTGTCCCCATCTTCATTGAGGTCAATATCCACAGCAGCCTCGCTGACACTTAAATTCTGGTCATTGATATAATCCATATATTCCTGAGACAAATATTCTGCCATCTTTTTCTGAAAATCAGTATTGAACTCATAATCTGTATCCAGATAATATTCAAATGCCATAGCCATATCCGCTTCCTGCAAAGAGGTAATGGCACTGTATGCAACGCAGCCCCATACACCATCTGAAATTTCTGTTCCGTCAGCTTCTATGGTCTCAGAATAAGTTCCGTCTTCATGCGGTTCGCTTTCTCTAATGGAGTAACCATTTTTCCTGTGATTTTCCAGGCTGGATAAATCCATAATGCCCCTAAGATTACGGCAGCCGCCAGGGAAAGAATGAAATACCTTTTCTCCTCCATTCTTAAAGATGAAGTATCCGCAAAAGCAATAAGCAGTTCTCCTTCATGAACAGATATTTCAAACTGATAATTTTGATAGCTGCCGCTGGTTTTTCCTGTCAACAAAATAGCTTCAGCAGTTTCCAACTGTGATCGCAATTTTATTATCTGTGGCAAGCATTTCTGTCACATCATAAATCTGATACTGTAATCTGTTATGATAGCTTGTCCAGCCCGGTGCCATACGATAATCACCTACGGTCTGTCCATTCAGAGATGCCTCATATACTCCATGTGCTGTTGCATACAGGCGGCCTTTCTTTACCTTTTTTCCTGAATCCGTGAAGTTCACGGATTCAGGTTTAACTATAACTATTTTTCATGCTTATCGAAATACATATTATACTCATTTCATGATTCCGCATTATATATTTCTAAAATCATTTCACTCTGGCAGGCTATCCCTGACACACAGTGCCCCATACCCAATACGATTATTAGGATATTCCCCGCCTAAAAGCGGCCTTGCTCCTCTTCTTAAATATGCCTTTACCTTCTCTCCGTACAAGAAAGGATCATTTCCTTTTATAATTCCCCATTCCATCATAAGTGCTGCAGCCCCCGTAACAAAAGGCGCTGCAAAAGATGTTCCTGTTCTGTTATCATATCCTCCGCCCACTGCTGTTGTACGAATATCCACTCCCGGTGCTGCCAAATCCGGTTTTACTGCCTTTATCACTCTTGTATAACCCCTTCCTGAAAAATCCACATAGGACATATATCTGGAATTATATGCCCCAACAGAAATTACTCTTCCTGCCGTTGAAGGAATTGTCAGCGTAGTTTCCGGTGTAGGAAAAGAAAATCTTGTTCCTTCATTTAAAATTCCTCCTCCCGGAAGCCACAAATCAAAAGAACCGTCCACAACTTTTGAAGGTATCAACTGAATTTTCCACACACCGCTGTCGATATACTGATTTTTTGGAAGCATATCTATATAAATTTCCTGTGAAAGACTGTATGGACTGGGTTCTCCATAATAGATTAACAGCTCCGTATTTTGAATAGTAAAACGCTGCGGTCCTAATATTTGCTTAAAAGGACCTACCCTTTCGCCATTGGGATGTATCAATACAAATTCCATCTCATCCACATACTGTTTCCAAATCTGTACGCTCATCCCCGTTTCATACTCGCTGATATATAGTGAAATCTCTTTTGTCTCACCTTCTGTCAATTTTCCCGAAGTATGAATAGCCGCACTTCCTTCATTCCCCATTCCTACACAAATTACTGTTTTTCCCGACAATGCCGCATTATCCAAATACGTTTCGATAAGTGACTCCCCACTATGAGAGCCATAATTATTGCCAAAACTGAGATTTAAAGCCAGCGGCATCTGCAAATCGATTGCCTGACGAATTGCATAATCAATTCCCTGCATAAGCTCTGTGGTTCTGGGAAATCCATCTTCCAAAGGCGTTCCCAGTTTTACAACCAGCAAGTCACTTTTATAAGCCACTCCTCGATAAACACCTTGCGAAGCCGCCCCATTTCCGGCTGCAATTCCCATCACTCCGGTGCCATGTCCGCTTAAATCACGACTGGGAACGATTTTTTCCATTTCCCTTTTATTTTCCTGCTTCAATGCCTCATCAATCTGCTCCTTTGTATATTCCGTTCCTATAAAATAGCCTTTCGGTGGATTTCCCTGTATGGTTTGATCCCACAGACGTAATATTCTGCTGCTCCCATCAGAATTACGAAAATCAGGATGGCTATAATCAATGCCTGAATCAATACATGCAACCAACACGCCTTCTCCTGTCAGCGCTTCTCCCAAAGGCGAAAACTCACTTTGTACTGCTGTCATGCAGGAAGCACTTTTTCCTTGATTTACTGCAAAGAATAAACGCTTTGGTTTCTCTACGAACTCTATCTGCGGATTTCGTGATAATTCCTCTATTCTGCTTTCTGGAATGCGTATAATGGCAAATTGATTTAAAAGTTCTACTTTTGGAATATCTTCTCCCAGCACTGCACTCAAATCACCGGAAAACTTTATAATCAGCTCCCAGTTTTTTTCTTCTGTATTATACCCTACGTTTAACTGTGATGATTTCATTCTCTCCTCTTTTGTAGCACTTAAAGCTAAATTCAAAAGATTTTCTAATTTTTGATTTTGCATATTCTATCCCCCTTTCTCCATCTTACGCTTTATGAATAAGGATAGAACGAAAAAGAGCTGCCTTAACAGACAGCTCTACTTTCTTATTCTTATTTTATTTTTCTTTTGAAATCAAATGATATGGAAGTGCTACTCCTAAGATACCTCCAACCATATTTCCAAGGGTAACAACTACTACATTATATAAATATGCACCAATTCCAACTTTTCCTGTAAAAAGAGAAATTCCAATGCTGCTCATATTTGCAATACTATGTTCAAATCCACATACCATAAATACAAAAATACACCAGAAAATCATAATCAATTTACCTGATTCAGACTTCATTTTTATTCCACACCATACAGCAAGACATACTAAAATGTTACACAATACCGCTTTGAAAAACAATGGCATTGGTGCAGTAGTCGTCTTTGTAATTGCAAGATTTTCAAAATAATTGCCAATTGCACCTGTAGGAACTTTTGTAGCTATAAAAAGAGCAGAAGATAAAAGAGAACCAACCAGGTTTCCAATCCAACATACACACCATAATTTACAGGCATCTCCCCATGTAGCAGTTTTTCTAAATGCTGCTGCTGACATAAGAAAATTATTTCCTGTAAATAAATCCGCTCCTGCCATGATAACTAAGCTAAGTGCTGCTGCAAATGCAGCACTCTGTGCCGGTTTTGCCCAAATTGCTGCTGTTTCTGAAGTTGATAAATGACCTGCAAGTGTAAATGCCAGAAATCCCCCCATTGCAACAAACATACCAGCAAGCATAGACGCCACAAAATATCCCAGCGGATTGGTTTTCAGTAAATTTAATTTTGTTGCCGCAGAATTACAAACGGCTTTATATTCGTCTTTATACATACTTATTTGCTCCCTTCAAGCCCAAAATTTTCTAATACGTAGAAAGCTGCTGCACCACATTTGTCATGCAGCAGCTATATGTTTATTTCTTAGAAAAGACCGGTAATTTTACCTGTTTCATCTACGTCAATCTTCTCAGCAGCCGGTACTTTTGGAAGTCCTGGCATTGTCATGATTTCCCCTGTCAATGCTACAATAAATCCTGCACCTGCGGAAATCTTCAGATTTCTTACAGTTACTTCAAAGTCTGTAGGTGCTCCTAATTTTGTCTGATCATCTGTCAGACTGTACTGCGTTTTCGCAACACAGATTGGGCAGTTTCCGTAACCCAGTGCTTCTAACTGTGCTGCCTGTTTCTGTGCATTTGCTGTCAGAACTACTCTCTTACCACCGTAAATCTTCTGTACAATCTGGTTCAGCTTATCTTCAATACTTCCCTCTAAGTCATAGGAGAATGTAAAATCGTTTGGTTCTTCTACCAGACGGATAACTTCTTTCGCCAGTGCAATTCCGCCTTCGCCGCCTTTTGCCCATACTTCAGACAGTGCAACGTTTACGCCCAGTTCTCTACATTTGCTTTCTACTAAGTCAAGCTCTGCCTTTGTATCGGTTGGGAATGCGTTGATTGCTACAACACATGGAAGTTTATATACATTTTTAATGTTGCTTACATGTTTTAACAGGTTTGGAA
>SKEA01000185.1_pt1 | contig 67681 bp, 96 predicted proteins | sample 4826601 | NCBI WGS metagenome assembly SKEA01 (sample SAMN11008821, study PRJNA524170) | human gut metagenome | biome: Human fecal sample; material: Feces; isolation source: fecal sample from pouch patient p13, p53 | host: Homo sapiens | place: Israel: Tel-Aviv | collected 2016-07-06 | reverse complement strand
CATATAAGGCACAAAATGTTATAATAGAACAAATTAAGAAAAGAAAGGAGTATTGTAAATGCAAGAAGAGAGAAAAACAACAGAAGCGCAGAGAAAAGCAATATATAAATATGATGATAAATTTGAACGTGTCAACTGCCGTTTTGCAGTTGGAACAAAAGAAAGGATTCAAAAAGCTGGTTATAAAAGTGTAAATGATTTTATTAAACTCGCTGTAATGGAAAAATTAGAACATGATGAGAAAATTTTAAAATAAGGCACAAAAAATTATTGACATATAAGGCACAAAATGTTATTATAATATTGTCGAAAGGCAATAGGCGAAAGCCGGAAAGGAGAAAAATGAGCGAAGATATGAGTGTATTTAAAAGTTACTTAAGAAGACTTTTGCAGGATCTGAAAGACCTCAAAGAAGTTTTGAAGTCTAAGGATTATGAAAAAGCGGAAAAGATGGTCGATCAGCTGATTGATGATACTCAAAAGGGTATTGAAGACAATTAAAAGAAAGGGCTGGAGAAAATCCAGCCCGACACACAAAAACCATACCAAGTCAAACAAAGCACACGAAAGACAATTCCCAAAAAATTGGGAAATCTTTCGTGTTTTTATTTTTGGAGGTGGTGCAGGGAAACAAGACGAATTTACAAAAGATATACAAACCTACGCAAGATAAAATATACAATTTTGTTTTACTAAGGATATTATGACGCTAAGTTTTACACAAGATGACTATATTTGAAAGAAATTGAAAGGTTTATGTATATGAATAATTTAACAGTGACGGAGTATAAAAATATTCGCGTACTCACAACACAGCAGATTGCGGACGCGTATGGAACAGATAGTAAAACGATTTCATACAATTTTAATCATAACAAAGGGCGGTATAAAGAGGGTAAACATTTTATTTTGCTTGATGGAGAAGAACTCCGGGCGTTTCGTGAAATTCACGATTTGCCAAGTAATCTTAATCGTCTGTATCTCTGGACAGAGAAAGGCGCGTTTCTTCATGCAAAATCATTAAACAATGATATTGCTTGGGATGTGTATGATAGACTTGTTGACAACTATTTCAACAAAGATCAAAACGAAATCCCGAAAGATTACCCTACAGCGTTAAGGGCTTACGCTGATGCACTGGAAAGAAAACAAGAGCTTGAGGAAAAGAATAAATTGCTCTTGACCGAAAACGAGAGGATGAAGCCGAAAGAAGAATTTTTCGATGCCGTAACCGATAGTAAAGACGCTATTGATATAGGGCAGGTCGCTAAGGTTTTGAACTTCCCGGGAATTGGTAGAAACAAGCTTTTTGAAATTCTTAGAAATAACGGAATTTTGAAACAGAACAATGAACCATATCAGAAATATATTGATTGTGGATATTTTAGAGTTATAGAACAGAAATATGAAGCCAGACCGGGAGAAATCCGGATAAATATTAAAACCCTTGTTTTTCAAAAAGGTGTTGATTACATTAGAAAAATACTTGACAAAGTAGCATAGATAAATAGAAAGGGCGGCATGAAAATAGCCGTCTTTTTTGTGAAAAACATAGAAAATATTTGTACAAAATCAACAAAATTTTAAAGGTGCAAATTAGAATATAATCAAGATAAAAATGATAGAATAGTATTAGTTTTGTTGCAATGCAACACCTCTGCAACATTTTGCAACAAAATTGCAACGTAGATATAGACACTAGAGTTAGAGAAAGATTATATTCTCTCTTGTAATATTAAAAATATATATTATAAATAAGGCAGTATATTTATATAAATAATATATATAATATACAGGCTTAAAATTTAATTTTAAAATATACCTTGACAAGAAAATGATAGAATGATATTGTTTTATTAAATTAAAAACGCATTCGGGCAACGGGCAGAGTTAAATAGATTTGTCGAGGTCCCGAAAGAAACGGACTTCATGCAGCCGGTACAGTCGAGATCATCATGATCTGATTGTATCAGTTGCATTTTTTATTTTAAGTATTCCAGTACTGGAGAGAGGAGATATATAACATGTCAGCAGTTGAAATGCAGAAAGTAAATAATACAGTTGATGTTTTTAAAGATGACATTGACATGTATATAAATCTCTGGATGGAAGAGAGGAATATAGAGGATTTATGCAAAATATCACAGAATAGATGGTATAACTGCTGTAAATATGTCTATGAGAATGTATTTAAAGTTAATCCAAAGTACTTAAAGGATGATAATAATATTAATAATGCCTATAATACAGATAAGGTTAACGAGGTATTAGATATATATATAGACCTGTGTAATGACTACGAGAAAGTAGTGAATATTGTTGGATTTACATTCTTTACCGGAATACACAGAGACACGTTAAACGGATGGGTTAATGGCGTTCAACTTGCCTCATCAGGTTCCGACATTTGCAAAAAAATTGACGAAATGCGTGAGGAAAGTTTGGTAGGTTTACAGGTTTCCGGCAAAGGAAACCCCATGAATTACATGCCGTCACTGAATAAGTACTGCGGCTTTAATATGCCGGGCGTAAGAGACCAGGGAGCCAGAGCAAGAGCGTTGACAGCTTCGGAGCTCCCAAAACTGGGGAACGGGAATTGTGCGAGATTGCCGGACAACTTCGACAATTCAAGCCCGGATAATGGTGAAATCGTGATAGACAATTCAAACAATTTAAAGCCCAGTGTTTAATGGTCTTAAGGCGCATTAAATCGTTGATACATTACGCAAAACAAGGGTTTTGCGAATAGTTGTAAAATACGAATGGAATTTAACGAACAATTCAAACAATTTATCAATGTTCAAAGCATGATTCGGCATGGATGGGGAGGGGGTTTGATAGGTTGAGAAAATCAGCACTACTAAGTCCTTTAAATATCCTCAAAAACAAAAAGACCTTTTCGTGCATAGTCCAATTCAACTAGGAGATCTGGAATGACGAGCATAAGCAAAAAGAGGAAAGCGCATAGAACCTTACTTGATCGCGGTGGTGAGAAGGGGAAAATATTCAAGTTAAAGAGAGAATGCTTTTACCACAAAAAGGAGCGTGCCTTTGGTAAGAAAGAATGTCATATATACAGTATTGATTAACATATCAAATTTTCACATCAGATAAAAATTCAAAAGTTACATTCGATAACGATTTTCAAATTTTTTTCAAAAACAAAAAAGGATTTTAAGGGAGCGTATGCATTATGGGAGAACCAAGAGTTAAGGTCGTAAATCCGACAGAAGGTTGGCTTGGAACTGAATATTACATAGGCGACAAGAAAATTGAACATGTTAAGAGCGTTGATTTTCGAGTTGCAGTTGATGAGGTTCCGCAGTTCACTTTTGAAACCATGGGTCTGCCAGATATTGACATGAGCGGCGATATTAGATTCAGATTCACACCGGAAACAGTTCAACAGGCATCCATAGTGTTGCGAAACGAGCTGATTGCCAATAAAGATTTACGCGGCACATTTTTGACAAGTATGCTAAGTGCATTAGATGATGACTTTTGGAACAGTAGAGAAACCGCCGGGGATCAGCTTGATATTGGATATGACGATTTCAAAGAAGCAGCAGAACTTATGTTGAATCGTTTGATTGGGATTGAAAGCTGAAAGAATGGATGAAATATATGACTGGAAATGAATACCAGAAATTAGCTATGCGTACAAATGACCATAAGGCAACAGATAGATTGCTTGGAAATATGTTGACATGCGACATGGAATATCTGTTACAGAAAAATTTGATTGCAGAAGATGAACGACATCTTGACATTGGTGGTATTTTCAATTCTTGCCTTGGATTATCCGGCGAGGTTGGAGAGTTCAACGACATGATTAAAAAGTGGATTTTCCACGAGAAGCCGCTTGATGTTGAACATGCCAAGAAAGAAGCAGGAGATATATGCTGGTACCTAGCAATGCTTTGTGAATCCTTCGGTTGGAGCCTTGATGAGATTATGCAGATGAACGTAGACAAGCTTAAGGCGCGTTATCCGGAAGGGTTTGACGTTGAAAGAGCGAACCACAGAATGGATGGTGATGTATAATGGCTGATCGCAAACAGTGCTGCGGCACCTGTGAATACGGTTCGTATGATAAAGTAGATGGTTATGTCTGCGTAAACAATGAAAGTGAGTATGTTGCCGATTTTACAGAATACGATCATACCTGTGATTGTTGGGAACAGAAACGGAGAAAACGGAAATGAACAATGCGTTGATGAAAACCGAGTATTCCACGGCATTTGACGAAAAGCGCAAGGGATTGGTTGAGCAGTCGTATTACAAGTACGGACCGGCAAGAATGAATTTTGCAACTGGAAACGTAGATACGATTGAAAGTTTGAAAAAATGCCTTGCTAAGTTTGAAGAGACCGGGAACCTTGAATATCTGTGTGATGTTGCGAATTATGCCATGTTCCGGTTCATGTTTCCACAGCAGGGCGAATATTTCGAACATACGGATTCTGATGCGTCTGCCGGGATCTCCGGTATGAGCGTGAACGAAATGAAATGGTTCAAACAGGAACATAGCTTTGAAGATGGGAGATATTGATATGATTTTGAGATACATAGCAACAGCACTGGATGTGATTACAATTTTTTTGCTTCTTTACAGCCAGACTCAGGAAAAAGAGAAGAAAGTGGCAGTTTCATACTTTGTATGTTACATGATATTCGTTGAGAATATTATTGCATTGTGGAGTTGATCGCATGATAATTTATGATCCGATATTTGGTATTTACTTTCTGCCGCCAATTTTGAGCGTGGTCGAAAGAATACATATAACAAAATCAAAAGGACCGGACATCACCGGAGATTTGCTCGATCTGGAAAATGATGCCGAGCACCAGAGCGAGAAATCGGAGCATCCAGTATAGCTTAAGTCCACTAGCATTCGGTTTTTGCAAAAAAACTCGGCGCAAGCAATTATTCGGTGTTAGTGGACGTCGGTAAAATAAAAAGATCAAAAATACTATCATAAACGGCGCGCTATGCGCGCTGTGACGGAACGTAGCTCAGAGGAAAGAGCAATCTTTTCATTCTTCCATGCTCTAATGAATTGATAGCCGCAGGTTCAAGTCCTGCCGTTCCGATTGAGAGATAGGTTTAAAGCTTATCTCGGAATACGAAAAGTTCGTATTTCTCCTTTCGCCACTAGGACGATTCTGTTAAGGGCGGTGCGAGACCGTCCGGTGGTATTTGCCGCGGAGCGCGGCATTAGGCGTAAGACTATATGGTGATGAATGATGATCGTTCCGTAATTTGCTGACAAGCAATCCATATAGCAGTCAGACTTGATAGTTCGGGTGCCTATCCCACGGTGCCTGAGCTGTCAAAGATATAATTCCCCCATATAGTTAGGCAGTGGCAGAATGGGTATTGCAGGTAAAGAAACCTATCGGTAAGAGTGTTGCCAAGTGGCAGACGGGCGATCATCCGTAGTCAGCAACCACACCTTTTCTGAAACCAATAATGCAAGGTTCGAATCCTTGCCTGTCTAAGCGGTCAAATTATGCTGTTTGCTTGCAGGCGCTCTATGGTTTGGCTGTAATCGGCATTTTGTATGCCTAGTGCAACGCATGGCACGAAAAACATTATTGCTAACCGTCTGATGGCGGTTTCGGAACGTAGCTTAATTGGTAAAAGTGGCGTGTACACGGAAAACAACAACGAGAGCCGGATTGAAGGTTCAAATCCTTCCGTTCCGATGGTGCCGAGCTGATTGATACTGTATGCGTAGCGCGGTCGCGTACAGAGATATGGAGTGAGGTTGCCCGCGCATTTTGGGGAAGCGGCAACGATTGGCGGTGTTGCGGCTGACTGTAAATCAGTTCCCAAGTGGTAAACACTGGAGGTTCAATTCCTCTCTTCCCCACGCGCGAAAGCAAGATCGCAACTTGTAAGTAGGGTTTTGGCGGCATAGTGCGAGATCAGTTCGATTCTGATTAATGGCGGTTAATAGCATTGATAAGGCTAGCAAAGGCATGTGAAAATGCTATGTGGGTTCGATTCCTATGCTTGGAGCGAGTGAGGTGCAAGTCCTTACGTCAAAAGCGTCCGTCTCATTACCGGATAGAGTGTTGGTAGCGAAATCCCACTCGAAATAAAAAATACGCCACATAGTCAGCGAGAGTCCCAAGGGACCGTCTGATTATGTGGAAACGCTATAAGATTGGTTAGTCGAGTGGTAAGACACCACCCTTTCATGGTGGTAACACGAGTTCAAATCTCGTACCAATCATGGGCGATGTTGCCAGTACACCCCTAGTGTGTTTGTTACAGAAATACAGGTGCTAATCAATATACCGGTTAAACTTAGCACAGGGAACTGGATTGAGCGGTTGCCATTCAAAAGATGGCGCAAACCGCTGACTAAAAGAAACTTGCACTTGGGGTAGTGTGGAGCAAGTAAAAAACGGAAACTGCTCGGCTATGCAGATATGGTGTAATGGTATCACAGGAGATCGCTAATCTCTCCAACGAGTAAAATCGTTGTCAAGGTTCGAGTCCTTGTATCTGCGCTCTTGCCCGAGCGAAAATCCTAGGTATGCCTTGGGTGTTGATGTGTGACGGAATAGGTAAACGGAATTGTCGTAGAGAATTGGTTGAAACCGACAACATAGATGACCAGATTGTACACTCCTGCGTGGTGCAAATCCACGCCACATCAATTTTGTATATCCGCTTAGTAAGGTGCTTTAATTAGAGGTATGAGCATGATTTTAAACTGTGTAAATTGTGGCGCACCAATTGAAAGTGACAAGAAAGCGTGCCCTTATTGCAAAACTCCATATGGTTTACGTACAAAGATAGAACTGGAACCATATATTGATTCAAACGGAAGGATTTGCAGACATGAACCGGAAATGATAGAAGTAACAACTTTGGAAGATTGTGAACATAGGTTTATTAGGAAGTAATTGAAATGTGTGATTTTTGCAATGGGAAAGAATCATATAAAACTGCATATGGAGAATTTAAAATCAAAAAATTGGGCTATATAAATGTTATTCAATGCCATATCGATAAATGTCCACAGTATGCTAAATGTTGTAGCAATGGAATGAACGTAGCGATAGCAATGGAAATTGAATTTTGCCCGATGTGTGGTAGAAAGTTGGTGGAAGAATGACATGCTATGAATGTGCTTATTTTGGAATTGAATGGAATGAATTTTTGAAAAAAACGATAGAATTTTGTAACCATCCAGAAAAGTATATTCCTCCAGTAGGATTTGCTTATAAAGAACACGATTGCGAATTTTTCAAAAACAAATCTGGGATATCAAAATGGGACTCTTATTCAGAAAAAGAAAAAGAACAGGCATTGAGGTATTTTCGTGAAAACTATCACAAAAATCCTATTGAAGGTTTAACATGCGAGTGGGCTGAAATGCGTTTCATTGAATATCTAAAAAATGTTGATGCAAACTCATAAGGAAGAGAAGGAGTGTATGAAGCATGATTGTTAATATCAATAACAGCACATACGAGATGAACAGCAAACAGTATAAAGGCGTTCTCAAAACAGCCAGCAAAGCAGTTGATCGCGGTATATATGCTGTAGAAAAGAATAAAGTGGCAATTATGCTGAATGAACGGTATGAGGACGATATAAGTCTAAGAAAAAATGTGGATCAGTATGTAGAAAAAGGATTTAAGGTGTATTGGAAAAACTATAAAAAATGTAATTGTGATTTTCCTGAATAAAAAAGAATATGCCAGAGGTGGGAAAATGCGTTGCACCCATGCGCCAAATTGGCTAAAAGAGATGCTGCAGATTGCGACGGCAGCCTGGCAAAATTATACCGGCTAACAAATGGAGTTAGTCGCTAACCAACAAAAATTATTGGCAGAGGTCTTAAGGCACTTCTGCTTTTGCGGAGGTGCTTTTCTTTTGGCAAGTTCAAGCCTAATTTCCACAGTAAATGGATATGAAAATTACATACAGGTGCATGGCGTTGATGAACAGGTAATAGATGCCATGGAAGAAGCGGCAAGGGTAGCCATTCTGACGGAAAAGGATGTTGAGTATGGATTAAAGGTTTCTGCCAGAGCGAAAGAACTGACGGAGCAGTTTATCTTTCAATCCACTGGCGGTACACCGTGGGATTTAGAGAAATATTCATTCCAAAACAAGGTATCTTATGAAATTCTGGACAAATACTACGGAATTTTGCTTTTAGAAGCGCAAAACAAAGTTGTGGATAGTGCTTTCCAGTATTTGGAGAAGAAGAGAGAGCCTAAAGAGCGGTTTTACATGCCAAGAAGAAAGCAATTCTTAAAAATCGGACTCATAGATGCGCTGCAAGGCATGATTGATGATAGATATGACATCCTGTGCGTATCCCTTGTTCCAGGTGCGGGTAAAACAACGGTTGAAAAAATGTTTCACGCGCTTGTTGTCGGATGGTTCCCTAGAGATTTCAGTCTTTTTTATTCGCACAGTGGAGATATCACCAGAATGTACTATGACGGTGTGTACGATATTGTTACAAATACGGAAGAATATACATGGAATGAAATTTTCCCGGATCTTTCAGTGACAAGCACAAATGCAAAGATGGAGCAGTTTAATGTCGGGAAGTACAAATCGTTTCCATCCGTACAATGTACGTCTGTTGGTAGTAAGAATGCAGGTAAAGTAAGGGCTTCTAAGTTTTTACTGGTTGACGATATGATAGGCGGTATCGAAGAAGCAATGAATCCCATTATCCTTGATAAATTGTGGGATAAATATGCCGTAGATGCCCGCCAGAGAAAGATACAGGACACGGACGGCAAGAACTGCAAGGAAATACATATTGCCACAAGATGGAGCGTACACGACGTCATAGGGCGCATCCAAAATATGTACGAGGGAAATCCGAGAGTAAAGGTTATTGCGGTACCAGATGTAGACCCAGTTACAGGAGAAAGCAACTTTGACTATGAATTTTCTGGGTTTACGAAAGAATTTTTTGAAGACCAGCAATTATTGATGGACGACATATCATATCGCTGTCTCTACAAACAGGAGCCGATTGAGCGAGAGGGATTGCTGTTTCCGGAAGATAAAATACGCCGGTATCTTAATTTGCCGCATGGAAAGCCAGAAATTGTAACCGGTCAATGCGATACAAAGGGAAAAGGAACGGATTACTTTGTTTTGCCGGTATTGCAAAAATACGGAGAGGATTACTACTGTGTAGATTGTGTTTGCGATAACACGGCAGATTATGAGATGCAGTATGAAAATGCAGCAAATGTTTTGACAAACAACAAAGTGCAGGAATGTGAATTTGAGAGAAACGCCGGCGGAGACCGTGTCGCAATGGAAGTAAACAAGCGTGTCGAAAAAAAAGGATGGATATGTAACATTACTGACACACCGACGGAGACAAACAAGGAAGCAAGGATTTTCCAGTGCTCTAACTGGATATTACAGCACGTTATATTTAAAGACCAATCATTATATAAGCAAAATGAGCCATATGGAGTAATGATGTCTCTTCTCAAGAGATATTCAGTGTCCGGTAAAAAGCAGTTGGATGATGTGCCGGATGTATTTTCAAACTTTGCGCTTAGAGTGACAAATGGAAATAACGTAGCCAAAGTAGAAGCGGCAGTAAATCCGTTTAGGAGGTATTGATATGGTAAACAAAGATATTTTAAATCAATACTTAGATTTAAGAGAAGAAGTAAAAGAAGTAAGGAATAAAATTAAAAAGCTTGAAAAATACATATAAAAAATTGAGCAGGAAGGAACGGTTATTGATAGCGTTTCTGGCGGAAATGGTGGAAACCAACATTTTAAAATAGAAGGAATACCATTGCCAGAATATAGGCACAAAAAAACCTTGTTATATTCCAGAAAAACCACCCTCGAAATTTTGGAAAACGAACTTCTTGAAAAAACAAATGAAGTAGAAGAGTTTATTGCAAATATAAAAGATAGCAGAATTAGAAGAATAATTAACCTTAGATTTTTAGAAAATCAATCTTGGAATAAGGTTGCCGACCAAATAGGAGGCAATAACACAGAAGACAGCGTTAGAAAAGCGTTCGATAGATTTATGAAAGAGTAAAGTTGTCCGATATGTCCGTTTTTTTTCTGATATAGTTATAATCGAAGAAAGCAACAAAAGTTGAATACTTCACCTCCCCCAATTTATAAAAGCATCGTAGAGAAATCTCCGGTGCTTTTTCTTTTGCAAAGAAAAGAGGATTTTATGGGATATACACCAAAAAAAATATATTGCCCGCGGTGTGGAAGAAAAGTTGCCACGCACGATGGGCGTTCAACAATGAACATTTCTGTGGAATGTAGGAAATGTCACAAAAAAGTGGTATTTTATCCGGAGAATGAGAAGACGGAATTAAAATCTCTTCCAATCCGGTCAACATCCAGTGGGATGACGTTTATTTAGGAGAAAAAAATGAGAAATGACAAATCTCTCCAAGACCTTGTTAAAGGCTGTTATGGTAGAAAAATTTTATATACAGATGTTGAAACCATCACAGAAGATAATATTGTCAATGTGGTGGGAGACTGCATCGGAAATTTTTATTACAACAAAACCATCATAGAATATCTTTGGCGATATTACAAAGGTGACCAGCCTGTTTTATACCGTGTAAAGGTGCAAAATGCTGATATTACAAACAAAATAGTAGAAAATCATGCGTATGAGATTGTTCAGTTCAAAGTAGGACAGACATATGGCGAGCCAATACAGTTTATCAGTCGAAAAGATGATGATGAAATTAATCGGGCAGTGGATGCGCTGAATGACTATCTTGTGGATGCGAATAAACAGGAAAAAGACATTAAAGCAGGAGAGTGGCAGTCAGCAACTGGAACATCTTTTAAGGCTGTGAGATTTTCAAATGGAGAAATACCATTTCAGATTGTTGCCCCTACTCCGATGAATACTTGTGTTATTTATAATCGGAGTACGGAAGAACCGGTGATTGCCGTACAGGAGCTTAAGGACGAAGATGGAAGATGGTACAAACTGTGCTATACAGACAATTATTCATGCAAAATTCAAAATGGAGTAGTTTCTGAATGGAAATTGCACGCATTTGGAAGTATACCTATTGTTGAGTTTCCAAATAATCATGAGAGAATTTCTGATATTGAGCTTGTCATAGGTATTTTGGATGCCATAAACAATATGCAGTCAAACAGAATGGATGGAATTGAGCAGTTTGTTCAGTACTGGGTTAAGTTTGTGAACTGTGAAATCGACCCAAAAACGTTTGAAGAGATGAAAATGAGCCATGCTTTGACGGTAAAGTCCAATAACAAGGATAACAAAGCCGATGTTGAGATTATGACGCAGGAACTAAATCAGAGCCAGTGTCAGGTGGCAAAAGATGATTTGTGGGACAATGCCTTGGCAATATTAGCAATACCAAACAGAGAGTCCCAAAACTCTGGAGGAGATACACAAGGAGCAGTATCATTAAGGGCTGGATGGGATTTTTCAAAGACAAGAGCAAAATTAAAAGACCCAATTGTGAAATCGGCAGAGAAGAGACTTGCAAAAGTTGTCTTAAATGTAATACGCGTTAAGGACAAGGATTTGAAATTGTCAATGAGGGATTTTGATGTGCAAATCAATCATAGCCCGCAAGACAATATGTATACAAAGTCGCAAACACTATATCAGCTTTTAGAGTGCGGCATACATCCTCTTATTGCCATTAAAACGGTGGGGCTTTGGGGAGATGCTGAAAAGACATTCCTCTTGTCTAAGCCATATATAGATGCGTTGTGGAAAACAATTGATGATGCAGAAGAGCAGGAACAAAAAGCACAGGAAATTGTAAACCAATTAAATAAACAGCAAAATAAGACAGCTACCGAGTAATCGGTGGCTGTTTTTATTTTATAAAAATTCGCAAAGTTGTGAGCGTAAAAATCAACAGTGTCATTCGGTGTCGTTGCACCGCAAAAATTCGTAAAGACATATCGGAGGTAATCAATGAAAAGAGAAGAGTTAATTGCAATGGGTATCAGTGAGGAAAATGTTGAGAAAATCATTGCTGATTACGGCAGTGCCGTACAGAGAGAACAGGCAAAAGCAGCAGAGCTTAAGGCAAAGGCAGACAGCGCAGATGAGTTGCAGAAAAAGCTGGATGAAATGGAAGCAGGAAACCTCACGGAACTTGAAAAAGCAAACAAGGCGTTAGAGACAGCAAATCAGCAGATTGCAGATATGCAGAAGAAAAACGCCATTAGAGACCAGCGCGAAGCATTGATGGAAAAGTTAAAAATCAATGCAGAGCAGGCAAAATCCGTTGTCAAGGATAATGGAAGCCTTGATTATGACGCTCTTGGAAAGATTACAGCCGAAAAGGAAACCGCGGCAGCGCAGGCAAAGGAACAGGAGATTGCAAATAATTCTGAAAATCCGGGCGGCGGTACTGCAGGTGGAGAAAATAAAAAAACTGCGGACGTAGAGAACGCAGAAAAAATCAGTTTTGGCAAACCTGCAGAAAGTGCAGAAGCCAAAGACCATTATGTTTTATAGGAGGTAAATTATGGGAAAACCGATTGAAAGAGACTTTACACAGAGTAAAGGAATTTTAAAATTCTTTCCTTATGAGGGTGCGGCGTGTATCGTTCCGCAGACAATGGTGTCAAGTGCCGATGCAAACGGAAAGAAGATTGCAAAGGCAGGGACACCGTTCCCAAGCAATGACGAATCTTGCAAAGGGTATCTTCTGGAAGATGTTGACGTAACAATGGGAGATGCGCCTGGAACTTATGTATATCAGGGTTCTATTGACAGCGCAAAGGTAACAGCGAACGGAGTGACCGTGGAAGCAACTGCAAAAGCAGCAACACCGCGTGTTACTTTTTTTGATTAAAAAATGGAGGTATTAGAGAATGGCATTACCATTAGCAGAAGCATTTACCGCAAGAAGTCTTGGGGTTATGTGGAATAATTATGAAAAAACGCTTGGTTCTGCACCTTACTTAGGTAGACAGAAATTTGGAACCAGAAAACAGGACAGCCTTGAACTTAGATTTATCAAAGGGAAAAACGGTCTTCCGGTATCCTTAAAGGCATCCAATTTTGATGCGCAGGCAGAGTTAAGAGATGTCGGTGGATTTTCGGATATTCAGAACGAGATGCCGTTCTACCGTGAATCTTACATGGTAACAGAGCGTGAAGAGCAGGAGTATGCAAATTACCAGTCGGCAGAAAATTCCAACATGGCAAACCAGGTGCTTAGAGAAATCAGCAAAAAACCGATGATGCTTATTGAAGGAGCAAGAGTAGTGCCGGAACGCCAGATTTGGCAGTTATTAGCACCATCTGATGGTATTCCAAGAGTACAGGTAACAATTGGCGGAAAAAGCTACTATGTGGATTATACTTCGGACAATGGAGTGGCGCACAAGAGAGACCATTACAAGGATATCTCCGGAAGCGATACCGATAAATGGTCTGCATCCGAAACAGCAACGCCACTTGACGACCTTATCGAGATTAAACGTGAGTTTGCAAAGAAAACAGGATATTCCCTTGCACGCTTTAGCATGAATACAGAAACATGGGAAATGGTCCTTAAGGCGGAGGACACAAAGAAACAGGTGCTTGGAATTACTGCTTACAATGGCGGTATTCGCTTACAGCAGGGGCAGGTTACAGAGTATCTTAGAGGATACGGCATCGAGATTGAAGTTTACGACAAACTTTACATCGACCCTGCAGACGGTGCTACCAAATATTTTATTCCTACAGGAGTTATTTCAGCGCAGGCATCCGGCGTGTACCTTGGAGATTATGTCTTTGGAAAGACACCGGAAGAGAGAAGCGGAAGTTTAACAGACGGAAACCTTTCTATTGTAGAAACCGGTATTTCGGTGTATACATACGCAACAAATCATCCGATCAACACTCATTGCGTTGTGTCAATGATCGGATTGCCTACTTTTGAGGGCATGGACAGCGTTGTTGTCATGAAAGTTGCGTAGGAGGTGCGGTATGATTGCTGAATATACAGTAAAGCGCAATGGAAGATGGTATAAAGCAGGAGATGAAATCCCGGACATTGTTCCGGGAGAGAAATCTTCTGGCGAGTACACCAAGACAGAGATTAACAGAATGAGCACTGCTGATTTACAGGCACTTGCCGCTGAACATGGGATCGAGGGTGCAGAAGAAATCAGTGGAGCGGAACTGAAACGCATTTTGATCGAGCAGTTCGGATTATAGGTAGGGAAGAATGGACGAATATACAACATTAGAGCAGGTCAAAATCAGACTGAAACAATTTCATATTGAAACCGTTACGGATGAAGATGGTGTAACTTCTGATGTTGTCGTGTTCGACCAGAAAGAAGATAATCCTTACATTGAACAGCTTATCAAGCAGGCAAGAAATGAAGTGGTAAGCAAGCGGAATTACCCGAAAAGCTACACGGATGAAAAAATATCCGAAGACTTGAAACAGTTTGAGGATGTAATCGTCAATTTATCCGTGTACGACCATTCACAGGCAGGAGAAGCATATATGGCAAGTTATTCAGAAAACGGCGTAAGCCGTAGCTGGAAAGACAGGGAAAGCTTGTTCGTAGGGGTATTCCCGTTTGTAAAATCTTTGTGACCTATCTGCCATGAGTAGAAAAGGAATCTGTTTTTTGCAAAGCAATTATCAGTTTTTTAGAAGATTGTGCGTTACGTTTTGTCGACGTCGACAAAACGTAGCAGGCGGCACACATTGAGCGGTGGTGGGCGGTGTGCCATAAAAATGAAAGGCGGTATATGATTTGACGATTGAAATATCAACAGCAATCATTATAAGCGTGCTGTCGCTTGGTTTTTCCGTCTTTATGGGCTTGAAGAGCAACAAAAGGACAGACAACACGGATCTTGAAGAGCGCGTGCGGGAGAACACACGCATTAACATGAAGTTGGATGCCATTTCAAACAACACAACCGAGATCAAGAATGAAGTTTCGGAGATGAGAAAAGAAATAAATTCTCACGACAACAGAATTATAAAGGTTGAAGAAAGTGTGAAATCGGCGCATCACAGAATTGACGGGATAGAAACCCGTCTTAATGATGAAAAGGAGGTTTAATCATGGATATTATACAGTCTGTAATTGCAAATATGACAATTATTCTGGCAATTATTGGTGCGCTGGCATTTGTTGTGTCTGTGGTAACACAGGTAATCAAAGGTGTAGGCGTATTTTCTAAGATTCCAACGGACATTTTGGTATTTGTTCTTTCTATCGGAATCACGGTCGCTGCGTTTGTGGCATACATGCAGTACATCCAGACATCAATTTTATGGTATATGATCTTGGCAGCTATTATTGCAGGATTTATTGTTGCGTTTGTCGCAATGTATGGATGGGAAAAGCTTTCTGAGCTGTGGAAACGGTTCGGCAAGGATGTGAAGTGAAATGCTTGAGATCAATAAGCAAAAAATGAGTTATTCGCAGCAAAGCGGCAAGGTGCCGGTATATGTGACGGATGATGATGGTAACATCGAATATTCTTCGTACACGGATTCTGATGGTAATGTAATTTATTACCTTGATGATGACGGGAACAAGATACCGAAGACAACCGGAGAGTATACCACAGGTTATGAAAAGCCTGTGGTTTTTTATTCTTCGATCAGCAATAAGTTGAGCGAAGCACTTATAAAAGAATTTGGCGTAGATAACTCTACAAATTTTGTTCAGATCGTAGAAGACAAAGGAAAGCTTCCATTGAGCGTCGGATCTTTGGTATGGAAACGATCAGACGTAAAGTACAAAGATGAAGAGAATACAATCGTTGACGAAAATTCGGCTGATTACATCGTAAAAGGTGTCGCAGACGAGGGATTGACGGTTGATTTGTTCTTGTTACAAAAAAATGTGAAGTAGGTGTGGCATGGGGAAGAAAGTAATCACAATGAGCCTGTCTGAAAAGTCTATTCAGAACGCCATACGAGAGCTTAGAGCCTATAAAAACAGCTTGACATATAAATGCCAGCTATTGGCAGAAAAACTCGCGGAAAAGGGCGTAGAGATTGCCAGAGTACAAATTGCTGACCTTGACGCAATATTCACATCAGAATTGATTTCCAGTATTCATTCAGAATACAAGGGAAGTACCAAAGGAGGCGGGATATGGGCGGTAGTTGCCGGGACGGACCATGCAATGTTTGTTGAATTTGGAACAGGAACCGTAGGACAGCAAAATCCTTATCCAGGGAAACTGCCGGATGGCGTTTCGTGGCAGTATGCAAGTGGAAAAACTATCCATCAGATTTCAGATGGAAGATATGGATGGTTTTATCAGGACGACAATGGCGATTGGTGGTTTACAGAGGGAATGCCAAGCCGACCATTCATGTATCTGACCGCGAATGAGTTGCGGCAGATTGTTACACAGACAGCGAAGGAGGTGTTTGGATAATGGCAGACAACCAGTGGGTATATGATCTTGAAACAAACATTTTCTCCAATGTTGCAACGATAGCCAAACCAAAACTCAAGAAAAAATACAAAAGCATGAATTTTGACACTGCATTTACAACGGTTGAAAAGAACCTTGATAAAGACCCTGTTTTCCCGACTATTTACATCCATGAGATGCCGGGGCTTGAACGTGGGGCAGATTTAGAGGGCACATCCGTAAATGCGGTGCAGGAAACAATACAGGTTGACGTCATTACAAACACAAAGCAGAGCGATGCAAAAGGGATTATGGCTATTTTAGCTGATGCCTTTAAACAGATGCGATTTCAAATTACAGCAATGCCGGAGTTTAAAAATGACAGTGAAAAAAAATTTAGAAGCGTTGCAAGGTTCCGGCGGATAATCGGAGCCAACGACAGATTGATGTAAAAGAGCCGAAAGGCTCTATTTTTTATGCACCGGGTGCAAAAAGATGCGCCCGATAACCGCATTATTTGGCGGTAGAAAGAGAGGTAAAAATGGCAGAAGCAGGATTGTCTACGTTAGGCATTACGTTTGGCTATGGAACAGAAACCACAGCCGGAACAAAGCCTACATCGTTTAAACAGCTTACAAGAATTAACGCAATCGGCGGTATCAACATTGAGCCGGAACAGATTGACGCATCTGCATTAGAAGATGCTATTACCAGATATGTAAAGGGGCGCGCAGATACCGGTGGCTCTTTCCCTATCACGGTAAACCTTACAGATGCCACAAAGGAAGAGTGGGAAGCACTTATCACAGCGTACAAGGCGCTTGCCGGCGGGAAAAGAATGTGGTTTGAAACTATTATTCCTGGATTTACCGATGCGTTTTTTGTGGTCGCACAGCCACCGGAGCAGATCCCACAGCCGGAAATTGGTCAGAACGAACTTTTGACGGTTGAAATGAATCTTACCATTGAAGAATACAAGGGCATGGACACCGCTGTAGCTTTTACACCGGGGGAATAACACGTCAGTCGAATAGTTCGGTTGGATCGGCTGACGATAACCAGACAACCGAGCCAGAGCTTGAAGAAACAATTTAAAAGAACAGGGAGGTCTTCGGACTGCCCTTTCCCTATATGAGAGGGAGAAAGGGAAAGAAAATGACAAAATTAAAATTTGGCGAGAAAGAATTACAGATCAAGTTTGGATATGAAGCAACCGTGAAAAGCGGAATTATCAAGAAAGTAGCAAAATTAGACCAGATGGAAGATATTGAAGCGGTTGACGAAATCCTTTTATTTCTTCCAGAGTTAATCCTTGTAGGCGCGCAGAAGTTTCACAAAGAGGAACTTGGATACAATCCGGACAATGAGGGAGAAAAGGAACAGCAGCTTGGAAAAGTATATGCCATGCTGGATGATTACTTTGACGGAGAAGATGCAGATGTTCAGGTACTTTACAATGCACTTTTAGCGGAGCTGCTTGAAAACGGTTTTTTATCAAAACTGCTCAAAGCAGATCAGAAAGAAGCGGAGAAGAAAACTCCGAGGAAAAAGTAGAAGAACAGAGAGAACTTACATGGGGAACATATTGTGCGGAAATCCGCCCATTCTGGCTTTTAGTTACAAAAGGGTATGGATTTACTGTGCATGACATAGACACGTCCTGTCCGACTGATTTACAGCCTTATGCGGATGCTTACAACTTAGATAAAAAGCAAAGAGACAATGAGATGTGGATGTGGTTTGGAACGTACGGATTGTCTGCGGTATCGGTGGCAGTAGAACATTGCCTTGCCGGACGAAAAGCAAAATTAAAGTATATTAAAAAACCAATCAATGAGCAACAAGGGAAAGATGATTCAGAAATGACGGAAGAAGAAATAAAGAAACAGAGAGAGCTATTTGTGGCAAAACTTAAAGTCATGCAGTCAAACTATGAGTTGAGCCACCCAAAACCAGAAAAGAACTTGGAGGTATAAATATGAGAATTGGATCTGCAAGACATGATGAAAATGGGAAATTGACCGGTGGGAGACCGGGAGATCAGACCGGAACAGAAGTAAGTATGCAAAACTTTTATGTTCATAAAAAAGGATGGTATGTGTTAAGACCAAAAACAAAAGATATGGCGGATAAACTGGCAGAATCAATGATTACAGCGTGCAATAATGATAATATTGGCTACTGTCAGGGACACCGGCTTGGAATTGTCAAATATGGTATTAATTCAAAAGTAAAAACAGAAGCAGATTGCGGCACAACGGTACGTGCATGCATTATTCATGCAACTGGAAAAGATGTTGGAAATTTCACCACAGCAAATGAAAAATCTGTACTTCTTTCTAGTGGCATGTTTGATGACATTGGAGGTTATGCGGCAGGAATGGTTCTTTACAACGGAGATGTTCTTGTCACAAAAACAAAAGGTCATACAGCGATTGTGACAAGCGGAAACCCTAGAAAAAATGTAAAAGATCATTTAAACCCATACCCGGAACCTGCAAGGATTTTAAAGAAAAAATTCCCTTGCATGAGAGGGGATGATGTGAGATGGCTTCAGACGGAGCTTATTTATCACGGATGCCTGGATGAAAAAGATAAAAAGGGAAACAGTAATGTGGACGGTATTCTTGGAAATGATACGGCGACCGGTATTGGAACATTCCAGAAAAAAGTCGGAATTACAGTAGATAAGAAATGCGGACCGGTTACAAGAGAAAAATTAAAAGAGTAGATCAAGGACGGTAAGGTGTCACAGCCTACCGTCTTTTTATTTTGCATAGAAAGTTGGTGCATATATGGAAGACATTGATGAATTACAAATAAAAATCAAAGCTGACTCTGCAAAAGCAAGTAATTCCATAGAAAGCCTTGTAAACAGCATGAATAGGCTCCGGGAAAGCATATCGTTTGACACTGCAAAACTTTCAAATATTGCAAGCGGAATCAGAAGCATTTCCGATGCGGCTACCGGATTCAAAGGTGGTAAATCTTCGGAAATCACATCAATGGTGCGGGCACTCAATAAATTTTCTGGTGTTGATGCAAATTCTATCCACGGAATATCTTCTGCTGTGAGAGATCTTGCATCTGGAATAGCAAGTGTTAAGGCTGTTGATACAAGCGGACTCATAAGCATGGTGTCTGCGTTGTCAAAAATCGGTGGCAAGGCATCTACACAGGCGACAAAGAATCTTCCGGCTTTATCTGCGCAGTTACAAAACTTTGTACGCCAGATGAACAAGATAGGTGCATTGAATTTTGATATGACCAATATGAGTAATCTTGTAACGTCCATATCAAGGCTTGGAAGCGTTGCAAGCGGTCGTGCGGTAACTAATATACCTTTGCTTGCTGACAACCTTAAATATCTGTTTGAGACACTCTCAAAAGCACCAAATGTAAGCGCAAATATTTTACAAATGACACAGGCACTTGGAAATCTTTCAAACAGATCTGGCGGTGCGATTACTGGATTAAATAACAGCATCAGTAATCTTTCCGGTTCTTTCCTTGGATTTAAGACATCCACAGGGAAAGCATTGATTGGACTCAAGTCATTCACGAGACAGATTTTGTCCTCTATGGGGATTTATCTTGGTCTGTACGGAGCAATCAGAGGAATAAAAAATGCAATCGACATATCATCCGCATTAACAGAGGTTCAGAACGTTGTTGATGTTACTTTTGGTGACATGTCAAAGAAAGTCAATGAGTTTGCACAGGACTCTATACGTCAGTTCGGTATGTCAGAACTGACATTGAAACAGACGGCAAGCCGATTCCAAGCAATGGGAACAGCCATGGGAATTGACAGCAGTTTGATAAAGAAAGCCAATGAGTTTTTGAATAAGCAGACAGATGGCTATATTGGTTTGTCTGATTCCATGGCTGATGTGTCTTTGAATTTAACAAAATTAACTGCTGATATGGCATCTCTGTATAACATAGATCAGGATGTTGTGTCGCAGGATTTAGCTGCAATATTTACCGGACAGACACGTCCATTAAGAGATTACGGTCTTGATCTTACACAGGCAACCCTTAAAGAGTGGGCGATGAAACAGGGATTAGATTCTGATATTGCGTCTATGTCACAGGCTGAAAAGACAATGCTCCGGTATCAGTATGTGCTTGCCAATACGCAGACAGCGCAGGGAGACTTTGCGCGTACTGCTGATTCGTGGGCGAACCAGATCAGAATTTTAAAACAGTCGTTTGAACAGCTTGGCAGTGTTATTGGTGGAGCATTAATCAATGCTTTCAAACCATTCGTAAAAGCACTCAATTCCGTTTTACTGGTTGTTATCAGCTTTGTTACAAAGGTTACAAACGCTTTAGGCGCAATCTTCGGATGGAAATATGAGGATTCCGGTGCAGGACTTGCAGATAACTTTTCAGATGCGGCAGAGAGTGCAGATGATGTTGCGGACAGCACAGGACAGGCGGCAAAGAACATCGACAAGATGAATAAAGGTGTCCGTCAGTTTGATGAATTGAAACTGATTACCACAAATGATGGTTCTGGCAAAAAAGGTTCGGGCGGTTCCGGCGGCGGTGCATCCGGTGGAGCCAGCGGCGGTAAACTCGTCAAGACTGATACCATTTTCAAGAATTACGAAAGTGATATTAAAAATCTGAAACAACTTGGAAAATACATTAGTGATGCCTTATCAAAAGCTATGGAGTCTATCAACTGGGATAAGATTTATTCCAAGGCAAGAAATTTTGGCAAAGGCTTGGCAGATTTCCTCAATGGTCTTATCAATCCGAGATTGTTTGGAAATGTTGGTAAAACGATTGCCGGGGCACTGAATACGGCGATTTATGCAACCCTTTCCTTTGGTCAGACATTTGACTGGTCAAACCTTGGAAAATCACTGGCAGAGGGAATAAATAAATTCTTCAAAACATTTGATTTTAAAGCACTTGCAGAAGATATAAATACTTGGGTACAGGGAGTTTACAAGACAATTAAGACCATGATAGAAAATATCAAGTGGTCTGATGTTTGGAAAGGCGTAAAAGATTTTCTTTCAAACATTGATATTGAGACAGTTGAAATTCTTCTTGGAGCATTTGCCCTGAAACTTGCAGGCAAACTGTTAACAGGGAAACTTCTCAAGGAGAATATTGGGAAATTAATAGGAGCGAAATTCACAGCCGCTTTTGGTTCAACGGCGGTAAAATCATTGCTCTCTTATGCAATTCCTATTTCACTTGCTGTAGTAGTGGCAACGTTATCTTTTACGGTTGGAAAAGATAGCATAAAAAAAGATGTTAATAATTTAAAAAAAGCGTATGAAAAAGGCGGTTTTCTGCAATATCTTCAGGAAAGTTTTAAACAACTTCTTAATCCATTTGAATGGATTAATGCATATGGCGGTGGAGTTTTGAGCCATGATACTGTGATGGACAAATTAGGCATTGGAAATGGAATGAATGTTGATGAATTTGTCAAAAATCTGCCTAAAAAGGAAGATTACAAATCATTAGATGATTTCCAAAAAGCACTAAATGAGTTCAATGATAATATGCCTAATAAATTAAATGTACCTGACAGCTTTGATCTAAAGGCGTGGATAGATGAATGGAAGAATATAAACGGATTAGATGATGTAGATTTACGAGCAGATGTCGTCCTTCCAAATTTACAAGAGAAGATTTCCGAGTTCAAAGACAATGTCAAAGAATGGTGGGGATTGAATGTAGAACTTCCAGTTCATAACAAATTGACAACTACTCAAAATGATATTTCTTTATGGTGGGAAAATGTAAAGGAATATTGGGGAGAAAAAAAGCTTTCAATACAGACAGAAATAGGAGAAATAAAAGGTAAAATAGAAGAAAAGTGGAATGAAGCCTTAACTTACATTCAGGAGAATATTTTCCCGTGGTTCACAAAAGAAAAGTGGATGGAAGTAGGAAATGGAATAAAAGAGGGATTATCTGCTAAATGGGATGAGTTTTCCGATTGGTGGCAAAAGACAGGAATATATAACTGGTGGGAAAATCATGTAAAACCTTGGTTTACAAAAGAAAAATGGGATGAACAGGGAGACGGAATGAAAAAAGGTCTTTCTGAAAAATGGGACGAATTTAGTAACTGGTGGAGTACATCTGGAATTGGTTCTTGGTGGACAAATCATGTCGCACCGTATTTTACGAAAGACAAATGGACATTCAGTGGCATTTCTGACGGATTGAAGCAGGCATTTGATAATGCTGTTGCAGGAATTAAGCAGGTATGGAATAATTTTGCAACGTGGCTTAATTCAAAACTGTCTTTTTCATGGGATTCTGTAAATATTGGTGGAAAAGAAATAATTCAAGCTGGCAATATTAACCTTGGAAAAATCCCAACGTTCGCCGCAGGAGGTTTTCCAAAACAGTACAGCATGTTTATGGCAGGAGAAAACGGCGTACCGGAAATCCTTGGAACAGTTGGAGGAAAGACAGCAGTTGCTGGGGGGCAGGAGATCACAGGTATTCGTGATGCTGTATACAGTACGTCACAGCAGGAAATTGCGTTACTTAAACAGCAAAATCAGTTATTGCAAGGAATCCTCGAAAAAGAATTTGGTGTGACACAAGACCAGATAGGAAGAAGTGCTAGAAAATACGCAAGAGAATATTTTAATAGAACGGGCAGAGAAGCATATAGTTTCTAATGACAAAAACCGCCGCTTGTGGTAGAATCATTTTATTACAAGTGGTGGGAGGAAAAGCTATGAATGAAAAAAGTGAAACAAAATTATGCAAGTACTGTCAGACGGAGATTCCAGCTAAAGCAAAAATTTGCCCTAATTGCAGAAAAAAGCAGGGTGGGGCAACAAAGTGGTTTGTTGCGGTGGTTATAGTTGTAATTCTGTTGATTGCCATATTTGGCGGAAACGGAGAAAACAACGATGCAGTTGCTGATTCTACCGAGCAAAATAAAAAAGTTTCTTCTATTAGTACGGTAGATAACAAGGAAGCGACAAGAGAAGAAGTTTCTGATTCTGATTTTTTGGTAAAAGAGTATCTGTACGAAAACACAATAGGAGACACATTAGATTTTTTGATTGTAACAAATAATTCAAACACGGATGTCGCAATTTCTGGAAACGCTACAGCCAAAGATTTAAGCGGGAATTCAATAGGAGCCGCCGACATGAGCATTGATGTATTGGGGGCAGGAGAAACATCTATTGGTGTTTTCTATTTTGATAGTGTGTCCGGAATTGACAAGGTGGATTATACCTTAGATTATGACGAAAACCCATATTATAAACCGGTTGTAAATGATTTATCCGTTGAACAGACATTTAATGATGAAAACGTTACTGTATCCGTGACCAATAACAGCGAAAATCCGGCACTTTTTGTAAGCGTGTATGCAATATTTTTTGACAGTAATAATAATGTGGTAAATTATAACAGCACATATATTACAGATTCAGACAATGAGATTAAACCTGGGAAAACTATTTCGGGGCAGCTTGATTGTTATGGAAAATACGATTATGCAGAGGTATATTTTACTGGAAGAGCAGATAAATAGAATAATAAACTAAAGGAGAAGAATGTATGTACGACAAAGAAAAAGGGATTTATCCATCTGGAGGATATCTTGTTGGTAGAGATTTACCATTGGGCGGTTATGTTTTTACTGCAAAAAACGGTCAAAAAGGTTGCGTTACTCTTTACAAAAGCTATAAAGATTTTAAAGAAGAGGAAATGGAATTAACCTATGAATACTTTGAAGAAGATTATCATTTATCGCTAATGGAAGATGGTAATTACTTATTGGTGGAAAATGCGACAATACAGAAAATATAAGAGGAAGCGCAGAGATGCGCTTCTTTTTTGATTTATTTAGCACCTATCATACACGGTAGGTGCTATTTTTATACCTATTTTCAGGAGAATAGCCATGAAAAAATATAAACCAATAGACTGGGGTAAGTGCTCGGAAAACCGGACACCAATAGGAAATCCGAATAATTGCCTTGTGGCGGATATTCTGCCGGACGGAAAAACTGAAATCTTATTTTTAAGTGATGATGGCGGTGTTCGTATTTGTAAATCTGAAAGAGTAACTTGATTGGAGGTGGTCGCATGGCATACAGCGGATGGCTGTTAAAGATTGGAAATTACATAGTGCCAATGTCGTTTATGAAAGCAGAAACATACAGTCCATATGTCAACATGCAGGATTTGGACGATTATACAGACGCCAACGGCTATCTGCATAGAAATGCCGTGGAGTTAAAGGCGTTAAAGGTCGAATTTGAAACCCCAGCTATGCTGACAAATAAGACTTTCAATGAGGTTTTAAACAATATTAGAAGCCAGTTCACAAATGCGACAGGGAGAGCCTGCTATATCACAGCGTATATCCCGGAATACGACGATTATGTGACGCAGTACGGCTATATGGCAGATTTTCAGCCTACGATATACGGAACATATGATGGAATAATTCATTACAATTCAGTTCGGCTTGCTTTCATAGGGGGTGTGTATGGTGGTTAATTATAAATATGGCGACTTGTTCAAAAAAGATACGGTCGATAAGCAATTATCCATCGTATCTGATGACGGAAAAATCAATATCACAAATACAGAGCTACACCAAGAAAAATTCGAATTGACCGAAAGTTTGTGTTCGGAACAGGAATTGACGTTTGGATCATGCGAAGCCGCCATGATTAAATTCACGGTGTCAAATACATTTTTGCCAATGAAGGGCAGATGGATGACGGTAAGAATGTCCCTTGATGGACATGCAGATATCCCGTTCCAGTTCGGACGATATAAGGTTGATTCTGATACGCCCACGGCAGACAGAACGTGCCGTGATGTTGTCGCATATGATGCTCTTTATGACATTTTAAATGCAGATGTGGCAGCATGGTATAACACTGTCTTTCCATCCCATAAAGAGCAGCAGAAAGATAAAGATGGAAAAACTACGACTGTTACAGTTTATAATCCGGTCACAATGAAGCAATTCCGGGACAGCTTTTTTAAGCACTTCGGGATTGAGCAGGCTGACATTGATCTTATCAATGACAACATGTCTATTGAGAAAACAGTTGCGGTCACGCCATCCAGTGAGACAAGTTCTGATACAGAGGAATCGAGCATCATAGGCGAATCTATGAGTGGCAAGGAAGTGTTGTCCTGTATTTGTGAGATCAATGGCTGTATGGGGCACATGGGGCGCGACGGGAAGTTTCATTATATTTATCTGGAACAGGAGATACAGGGATTATATCCGAGAAATGACCTTTATCCGGCAGATGATCTGTTTCCGCGCGATCCAAAGAGTACGCAGATAGGAAAAGGATTCTATGTTACTGCCACATATGAAGATTATCTTGTCAAAACCATTAATAAACTTCAGATCAGGGAGCAGAAGAATGATATTGGCGTGATCGTAGGCACCGGAGACAATGCCTATGTGATCGAGGATAATTTTCTTGTCTATGGTAAAGGAACGAAAGAATTAAAAAGCATTGCAAACAATGTTCTTTCAAAGATCAGGGGGATTGTTTATCGCCCGTTTACGGCAGACTGCAAAGGAAATCCGTGCCTTGAGGTCGGGGATGCAGTGCGGCTGCCGACCAGATATGAACTGATTGAGTCCTATATTCTGAAAAGAACCCTGAAAGGTATACAGGCTTTGCGTGATGATTTGGAAGCGGATGGGGAAGAGTACCGGACAAACGGGGCGAACGGAATACAGAAAAGTATTTTAAAGCTCAAAGGCAAGAGCAATGTGTTGGAGCGAACCATTGAAAAGACGCAGAGTACGATCGAGAATAAAGAAGAACAACTGATATCACGGATCACGCAGACCGCAACCGAAATTCGCACAGAAGTTAAAAATACAACGGATGGTTTATCATCGAGAATCACGCAAAATGCGAGCAGTATTACAGCAGAAGTTAAAAGGGCCCAGGGACAGGAAGTTGAACTTGCAGCAGCTATTAAAATTAATGAGGACAAGATTACAGCGGAAGTTACGAGAGCAAGCGAAGCAGAGGGCGTTTTGTCCGGAAATATAGAGGTAACTGCAACTAAGATACGGTCAGAAGTCAGTGCTTCGTTAACAGTATGGGATACCGAAGATTATGACGTTACACATTGTGGTTTCGGGAATCCACAAAATACATACCCTGCATCTTCGTATTATTCTGGACACAGTTTTTTGGATCAGAAGACTGGAAAGTTTTATGGTTGCGAACCAGATGGTGGAATAAGCAGTGGAAAATACAAATGGACTCTGATAAAGAAATTTAAGCAGCTTTCATCGAGTGCGTCCAGTACGATTACGCAGTCATCAAAGCAGATCAGCTTGAAAGTATCAAAAGACAGCGTCATTTCAGAAATCAACCAGTCAGCCGAGGGTATCAAAATTAAAGCAAAACTGCTTGAATTAAAAGGTTCTATGGAAATGACCGGGGGATATATGCATATTCAAGCGGAAGAGTCTGTAGAAAACCTTATTGAATTTAAACGCAGTGGAACACTTGTACAGATGGGAACGGATGGATTTCGAACAGTGGAAGGGACGCTTGAAAGTCCTGTTCATAAATGTACGGTTCAATATAATCAGGTTTCATTGCATAAAGGCGCAAACGATAATGACCACATGATGATCTATTTAGACGGAGATACCGGAGTAGGTGGATTCAGAGGTGGAGTAATTAATGGATCTGACAAAAGAATAAAAAACACAATTTTAGATTTAAGCAAAAAGCAATCATCTGAGTTTATTTATTCTTTAAGAGCAAAATCGTATCGTTATAATTTCGAAAAAGATGGGTTCCATCATGGATTTATTGCACAGGATGTTTTGAAAAAAGCGGAAAAAGGGTGGAATATTTGTCCAAAAACGTTTTCAGACAGCAATGGGAAAAAGTATTACGGACTGAAATATACGGAACTGATTGCTGATCTGGTTGCCACAGTGCAGTTACAGCATGAAGAGATAGAAAATCTGAAAGAAAAGGTGGAAAGTTTATGATTAACGCAGAAATCCGAGAGTTTGAGAATGACATTATTAATTATGTAAATGCCTGTGAAAGTATTCCGGTTGAGGTTAAATATCTGGTGTTTAAAGATATTTTGCATCAGATCGAATCAGAAGCAAATAGAAATGTGATTGCCGAACGGGAACAGATGGAGAAAGACATGGAAAAGGAGGGCAAGGAACATGAATAAAGCACACGTACCTATCAACTGGGAGAATTACCCAAGCGATGAGACTCCGTTGAACGAACGAAACCTCAACAAAATGGATAGTGCTATCGGCATTATTGACGACAATGTAGTTACCCTGGATGCGACAAAAGCAACCAAGACAGAGGTAGCAACTCTTGTTGCAGACGTGACCTTTGAGGAATCGACCGGAATCATTACGATCACAAAAAAGAACGGTTCTAAGATTACGATTGATACACAGATGGAGAAAATCGCAATCAACTTCGATTATAACCCGACTACACAGCAGATTATCCTGACTCTGATTGATGGCACGAAACAGTACATAGACCTGTCGGCACTGATTACACAGTATGAGTTCCTTGATTCTGATACGGTAGCTTTTTATATTGATAAGGATGGAAAAGTGTCTGCCATCGTCAAAGAGGGTAGCATCGAGGAAAAACACTTGGAGCCAAACTATCTTGCGAAAATCAAAGTGGAAGTGGCAAAGGCAGAGTCAAGCCAGCAGGCAGCGGCAAAGTCCGAAGCCAACGCCAAAGCAAGTGAGAATGCTGCAAAAGCCAGTGAAACAGCGGCAAAAACATCCGAAACCAATGCCAAAGCGTCAGAGACAGCGGCAGCGAAGTCAGCTACGGCGGCAGAGGCATCCGAAAGCAACGCAAAAGTCAGTGAGACATCCGCCAGTGAATCATCCGCCACAGCCACGGAGAAAGCATCATCCGCCAGTCAGTCAGCTGATACAGCAGCCGAAAAAGCAGATATTGCAACTCAAAAGGCTGCGGAGATCATCGGTAAGGCGGAATCTGCAGAAGAAAGTGCAACCAAGGCACAGAGTTATGCTGTTGGTGGTACAGGAAGCAGAGAGGGCGAGGATTCTGACAATGCCAAGTATTACTATCAGCAGGCAAAAGATGTATCAGAAGGACTTAAAGGTGGATTGCAGCCACACGGAACAGTTGCATTTGCAGATCTTCCGGCACTTGCGGATGTTAGCACAGGGTGGATGTTCAATATTTCAGACGAATTTACAACCACGGATGATTTTAAAGAGGGAGCCGGGAATGTAATTCCGGCAGGTGCCAATATTTATAAAACATCAGATGAAAAGTGGGACGTGCTGGCCGGAACTCCAGTTACCGGAATCAAAGGTGTAAATGAAGATTCTTTCCGTCGTGGAAATGTAGTGCTTACGGCAAAAGATGTTGGCGCAGTGTCAACCGGGGGAGATACAGCAGAGAATACCACAGCATTTACAGCAGCATCCGCAAGAGAAAATCTCAAAAGCGGAGAAAAGCATAGTATTTTGTTCGGGAAAATCGCAAAGTGGTTTGCAGATCTGAAAGCAGTTGCTTTTAGCGGCAGTTATAATGATTTGAGCAATAAACCAACTATACCAACTGTAATCAATAATAACACAACAACTGTAGCAGGGTATGCACTTGACGCAAGACAGGCAAATCCGAATGTATCAGGGAGCATGGCGGCTCAGATGAAGAGTAATTATGAACCCAAATTACAAATAGTCAGTGCCGCAAGCACTGCCGCTGAGTTAGGAGCAGGAGCAACCAGAACAGATACAATTAGTATTACAATTCCAACAGGCTATTCATTTACGGGATTTGTAATTTGCGATTATAATAACAATTCCGGAAAAACTTTAACCACTATTCAAACTGTAACAGTATCAGGTTCAAATGTAACTGTATTAGTACTGTTATATAATACGTCGTCCGGGAAAAGTAATACACTTGCCAGAGTAAAAGCACTTATGGTCAAGAATATTTAGTAAAAGGAAGAAATATGTTATGAAATTAAAAACAACAAAAAATACTTTAACAATTAATAACATCAATTATGTTGATGGAAAACTGAATGTCGAATTTACAGGCAACCAAACCTGTGAGGAGCTGCAGGACGCTTTTTCGGATAAGGAAGAACTTGCAGTGTTAAAAATTTACACTGACGAGGATGCGTTGACATCGGTTATTCCTGGATATGTAGTCTTAGAGCAGATTATTTTACAGAAAGACATAAAAACGGTTGTACTGGCGAAAGAAGCAGATGATACCGAACAGCGAATAACGGCTGTATCGGAGAATCTGGCTGAAAACGCTGCACAAACAGCAGAAAATACAGACAGCATTGATAAACAGAGAGCAGATATTGATTACATGGCAATGCAGATGGAGGTGAGCCTGGATGAGTAAGAAATATGAAAAAGTAAAAAATTACTATGACAAAGGACTGTGGAATGAGAACCGTGTACATAATGCTGTAGGTAAATGGATCACGTCGGAGGAATATGAGCAGATCACAGGGAAAGTATACACAGAAGATGTGGATGCCTGATGAGACAGACAGAAAACTATGAATTTAATATTCTGGAAGAAAATGAGTTCTACGATGCGGAACTGGAAAATGAAAATTGAAGAAAGTTAGATGCTGCGCTTAAGGAGATCAGCGATAAGCTATGCAGTAAAGACAACTGAATAATCCAAAGCGCCTAAGAGCCGATTACATGACCATGTGTTGTGTAGCCGGCTCTTTTGCATAAAGCCTTCGGGCAGAAAGGAAAATTATGCACTTAAAATTCATCACAGATAACTGGCAGATGCATAATTTTCAACCAGTAATTAATTTTTTAACAAAATTTAAACTAATCAATCGACATTCTGTGACAATAAGAAATTTACCTGTCGAAACTTGCGACCGAAAGAAATTGAATGTTTGCGGGAAAATTTGTAAAATAAAATTGTCCGATAAGGGCACTTCAAGTTCTGGCTGAGGGGCGGGATAAGGCGTTTTCTTGTCCCTCAACTACAAACGAGTTTGTAATTTGTAGCAATTTGTCAAATGGGGTTGACGATATCGAACATAAGTTCTATAATTTGTGTATCGCTATCGGAAGTGCGGAATGATTGGAGGAAATCAATATGGGGGAAAATGAGTGCAATGAGGAAACAGCGTTTTACAAGGAAAAAATAACTGAAATGGTCGTTAAGTGCGACAACGAGCGATTTTTGAAATTTTTATATAACACAATACTTTCATTCAAAAAAAAGTGGGGCATTTAGTGCCCCTCTTTTTCATGCCAATAGGTTATATTGTCAAATATAGTCTGTCGATGTTCTTTGCTAAGTTCCATTAGCATTTTCAAATTATCTAGCAATTCATTATCCGACATAAGGTCTGGAAGAATATCTGGTGCGTTTTCTAAATTATCTTCCCAACCCATTAAATAAGATGGAGAAACTTCAAGAACTTTCCCAATAATTTCTATTTTATCACTTGGAATATTAGTAATAATGTTGTTTTCATATTTATATAGTGTTTGCTTTGAAACTTTTATTTTCTCTGCAAGCTCTACTTGTGAAATACCTAAAAGCTCTCTCTGCTTTTTTATCCTATCTCCGATTGTCATTTGAGTTTCCCTCCTTTCCTATTGGTAACTTTATTATAGCACAAAAAAGTTACTCGTCAAGAAAAAAATAACTTGACAAGTTACCAAAATGGAATATAATGAAAGTAACTTCAAAAGTTACGAAGTTAGAAAGGAGTAGTAAGATGGTTGATACAAACAAACTTCGCGGCGTTATTGCTGAAAATGGCAAAACACAGGCTGATGTTGCGGAAATGATTGGAGTTACGCCAAAAACATTTTATATGAGAATGAGTAAGGGCGTTTTTGGAAGTGACGAAATTCAGGTTATGATTGATAATCTTCACATCCAAAATCCAATGGATATTTTTTTTGCAAAGAAAGTAACTTAAAGAGTTACTGGAAAGGAGAAATGCAGTGAAAATTTTAAAAGAAATGCTCAACACGTTAAATAGTATTGACGGTACACTAAAACGCATTGAGCAGTCCGTTTCAGAGGAGAAACAGCATGAAGTGATAAAAGAAGCTGTTTCTCATGCAATGGTTGGAGAAAGGTACGAACCTACTCCGAAAGATTTTTGACAGCAAAATCGTATGCCGCTTTTAAATACAGAACTTCTTCGGATGACATTTCTGTATTTCCGCAAAGTGGAGCTTCGCGTTTGTCAATTTCATATTCTGAAAGTTTTGAACTGGCATATGTGACAGCTAAGTCATGAATTGTCTTTTCAATCATTGTAGCACCTCCCTTATTTGATGATAAGGGAATTATAACACGGAAAGGAGTTGGAGGAAACGGACGAGTTAGTGAAAGTCAATTTTGATACACAGACAGTATCGGCAAGAGAACTGCACGAGCAGTTACATATTAAAACCGCATTCAAAGATTGGTTCCCGAGAATGTGTGAATATGGCTTTGAAGAGGGTAAAGACTTTTGCTCAAAATTGAGCGAAACCTCCGAAAAGGGCGGTAGACCATCAAAAGATGCTGATATTTCTGTAGACATGGCAAAGCAGATTTGCATGATTCAGAGAACACCAGAGGGTAAAGCAGTCCGCCAGTACCTTATCGACTTGGAAAAGGCGTGGAACACACCAGAGCAGGTATTTGCCAGAGCGTTAAAGATGGCTGACGAGAAAATCAACAGCCTTAAGGAAAACAACACAAGGCTGATTGCTGAAAATCAGAGGATGAAACCGAAAGAAATCTTTGCAGATGCGGTGTCGGCAAGTCACACATCAATTCTTATTGGAGACTTGGCAAAGCTGATTTGCCAGAACGGCTATCAGATAGGACAGAAACGGTTGTTTGAGTGGTTGCGTGAGAATAACTTCCTTATTAAATGTGGTTCATCGAAAAACATGCCACAGCAGAGATATGTTGAACAGGGATTATTCGAGGTAAAGGAAAGCAACGTGCAGAACCCGGATGGTTCTGTAAGAATTACGAGGACAACCAAAGTAACCGGGAAAGGACAGATATATTTTGTAAATCGATTTATTGGAGAACAGAAAGGAGTACAGGCATGAACATGGACGTTATTACCGTGCAGGATTGCATTGATATGCACGAGAAAAAAGGACAGGCTACAGTAATTAACGATGGAGCAGTTGTATGTTTTACAGCGGAAGAGGAGGACTAAGGATGTTAACGATGATTACGATACCTCTTGAGGACTACGCAGAGCTTGTCGAGTACCGGGTAAGAATTAATATTGCATATGGAGCTATAACGGCAGAGCATGAAAATTGTATTGCGGTTCGTGGGGAAAAAGCACGTTGTTTTGATGCAGGATTAATTGAAACTGTTCTTGGATATGTGGAGAATGAGAACCATTTTGAAACATTAAAGAAAAATTTCAGAAATAAGGAGAACGAAGATGGAAGATAAAAGAGACATTAACAACATTATTTCAATTTGCGGAAAAATTTCAAGTAATTTTGCATACAGCCATGAGGTTTACGGAGAAAAGTTTTACAACTTCAAGGTTTCGGTAGAAAGATACAGCGGATTCAATGATATTCTCCCGGTTACTGTTTCCGAAAGACTGATTGATGTAACCAGTAATTTAACAGGAGAAATGGTTTCTATTCGCGGAAGCGTTAGAACATTCAACCAGCATGATGGTGGAAAAAATAGACTGATTATCACAGTATTTGCACAGGAGATTGAACTTGTTGAAGATGGAACTGCGGGAAATGACTTATATTTGCATGGATTTATCTGCAAGAATCCAATCTACCGTAAGACACCGCTTGGAAGAGAAATTGCAGACATTTTACTTGCAGTCAACCGCTCCTATGGAAAAACAGATTATATTCCATGTGTTGTTTGGGGTAGAAATGCAAGATTTGTTGGTCAGTTGGAAGTAGGAACTCATATTGAGATCAATGGACGTATTCAGAGTCGTGGATATGTAAAGATGCACGAAGATGGAACAGAAGAGCAGAGAACAGCATATGAGGTGTCTGTGAGCAAAATTAATGTATTAGAGGAGGAAAATTAAGATGGCAGAAAATACCGTTACAATTTCCGTTGAGGAATATGCAGAGCTGGTTGCATGCAGGACGAAAGTTCATACAGCATGTGCCATTATTGCAAATGAACACCAAAGAGACATTGAGCTGATGGGGAAAAAAGGAACAACTATTAATTCAAAAATTATAGAGTCAGCTCTTGGATATGTTGACGATGAAGCATGTTTTGAAGATGCACTTAAAAAATATAAAGAGTGGAAGGAGAAAGAAAATGAAACTGAAAATTAGATCGTTACATATGGAGAATTTCAAGGGAATTAAGAGCCTTGATGTGAATTTCTCCAATAAGACAAGCATTAAAGGACAGAACGCCACGGGAAAGACAACAATCTTTGATGCGTTCACATGGTTGCTTTTTAACAAGAACAGTGCCGGAGAGGAAAAATTCAATGTGAGACCATTGGATAAGGACGGACACCGCATTGATAACGTGGAGATTAAGGTTGTAGCGGTTCTGGATGTAGATGGCAAGGAAATGGAACTTTCAAAGATTCAGAAGCAGAACTGGGTAAAGAAGCGTGGCACCGATACCGTGACTTTGCAGGGAAATGTCAATTCATTTGAAATTGACGGTTATCCAAAGAGTGAAGCTGATTTCAAAGCTTATGTTTCCGGTCTTGCGCAGAGCGAGGATATGTTTAAGATGCTGACCAATCCGCAGTATTTCTCTTCTTTGAAATGGAAAGACCAGCGCGATATTCTGATGCGCCTTGCAACGGATGTATCGGATGTTGAACTGGCGCAGACAGATGCTAAGTATGCCCAATTACTCGGCGAGTTGGAGAAAGCACCGTCCACGGATGATATTCGTGCAAAATTTCAGAAAGCTCTTACAGAGTGGAAAAAGAAACAGTCAGAGATTCCGGTACGTATTGATGAAGCAGAAAAATCTAAGATTGATGTGGATGTGGCAGAGCAGGAGCTTGCCAAGGCTGATCTGACAAGAAGAATCGCTGAATGTGATAAGAAGATTGAGAATGCCGGTAGCACGTTAGGCGATTTGAGAAGCAAGGAAATGCAGTTGCAATTTGATATGTCCGGCATCGCGCAGACGATGAACCGTGAGTTATCCAATCGGAGAAGCAATATTGATGCTGATTTATGCGGTTGCAAGAATGAGATGGATCATTTCAAAGCAACAATCTCTTTAAAAGAGAAACAGATTTCTGATAACGAAAAAGCTATCACTGATGCGGATGCAGAGCGGAAGAAACTGGGCGAACAGTATAATTCCGAGAAAGCCAAGGCATTTGATGAAACCCCGTATCTCTTTGATGAATCCAAGTGGATATTCGATGAATCTACAACGGTTTGTTCCTTATGCGGTCAGAAGTTACCGGCTGATAAGATTGAGCAGTTAAAGGCTGATTTTGAAGAAAGACAGACAAAAGCCAAGGAAGATGCAAAGCGGAAACTAAATGATTCAAAAAGTGACTTTATTACCCAGAAAGAATCCAACTTGGAAGAAATCAAGGCATATGGGTTTGCGAAGAAAAATCTGATCGAGGAACTGACAAAGAAAAATGCTGATCTGCAAATGGAAATAGATTCCTTAAAGAAACAGGAACAGGGGACTCTTACAAATAAAGAGGAACTTTGCAAACTGTTATCAGAGATCCCAGAAGAAGCTGACTATTCGCAGAATGAGGAATATGTGAAGCTGAAAGCAGAACATGACAAGATTCTTGCTGATATTGCCAAGTTGGAATCCGAGGGCGCAGACAAGGTTGTTACTGATTTAAAAGCCGAGAAAGCCGATCTGCAGGCACAGCTTGATGAAGTGAACAAGGTTATTGCGCAGGCGGCTAACAATGTGGCGATTGATGATCGTATCGAAACGCTTCGTGACGAGCAGAAAGAAATCGGGCAGAAAGTTGCCGATCAGGAACAGATGCTTTATCTCTTGGAAGAGTTCATTCGTTTCAAACTGGATAAGGTTTCTGAATCAATCAACAGTCATTTCAAGACAGTTAATTTCAAACTCTTTGAAATGCAGTTAAATGGCGGTATGAAAGATTGCTGTGAGTGCACCGTAAATGGAGTGCCGTATTCGACTTTGAATAGCGGTCATAGAATCGTAGCCGGACTTGATATTATCCGTTCTCTTAGCGAGTTATACGGTGTGAGCGTGCCGATTTTTGTTGATAACGCAGAATCGCTGAATGAATTTAATGTGCCGGATATGGATGCACAGTTAATTCTTTTGAGCGTTTCCGAGGATAAACAGTTGAAAGTGGAGGGTGTGTAAATGAAAGAAGAATTATTGAAAATAGCATCGGAAAGTTTATCTTCGGATGAAGTAAGTGAAATTGTCAAAGAAAAATTTATGAATGCATTGGGAGGAGCAATCGAAGATGCTTTTCGCTGGGGAGATGCAAAGCATGCCATTGAGGAAAAGGTAAAAGAAGTCATGGTTCCATACATTGAGAGTTATGATTTTTCAGAGTACCTTCCTAAACTTGATTCTGTTTTAACAGAGATTGTTAATTCGGATTTCTGTATTGGAAATAAAAAGATTTTGGAGAATTTTAAAGACCTTATGATGGAGCCGGAGCAGAAAGAAATCAAACTTACGGATTTGTTCAAGGCATGGATTAAACAATGTGAAAGGGATATTGACACAGAAGATTTAGACATTGATTACGATGATGGCGTTTCTTATCAATACGTGGAATGTGAAATGCGGTTTGAGCTGGAAGATAAGCCATCATGGAGCAGTGTGCAAAGAGCAGTTATCACATTTGAAAATGAGCATGATGAAAAACTGAATGTTGAAATTCCTGTGTCAAAGTGGATATGGGATAACGGAAAAGAAGAACCATATACACTTTCTTCCTATAAGGATTTGACGATTTCGTCACTTAGAAACTTGAGTGAATTTGAGGTGCTACTCTTGAGATTATCCAGAGCTAAAACGGCTATCGTTATTGATAAGGAATATGATGACAGTTATATTCGACCGGAAAAAGAACCGGAAGCGGATTTTCACTAAGAAAGCGAGGATGTAGAATGTCTAGAGTTGGAATAAGCAACAACATCACACAGCCTGATGCGCGGTGCATGTCGTGCAAGCGTTGGAAGAGTGCAAGTAAGAGAGGATTCTTTGATTTTGCGGAATACGGGCATTGTTCTCTTCCGTATTGCGAGAAAGACGCGAGAAATAAAGGAAAGAGAGGAAAAATAAATGGCTAATATGATGAGTTTGAACATTAGTGATGAAGTTATTAAAGCGGCAGTTAGAGAAGAAGTAAATGCGGGAATTGTAAAGGCGTTGGGAAATCCGGAAGTTGTAGTTCGTGATGCTATTCATGAAATGACAAATAAGTATGTGGACAGCAATGGCGAGTTCGTGAAAAAAGATTCTTGGCGTTCAATCCCATACTTTGATTGGCTTGCAAAAGATACTATTGAAAAAACAGTAAAAGAGGAAATTGAAAAGTACATCAATGAGAACAGAGAGGAATTTGCAAAAGAAATCAGAAAACAGTTGCAGAGTACAAATTTTAAAGAAAGCATTGCAGCATCATTTTTGAAATCGCTTTCTGATATTGCAGAATCCTCTTGGAAGATGCCAATAAATGTTTCCTTTGAGCAACCGGAAGACTAATTTTTGGAGGTATCAGAATGAACTACATCAAAGCAAAGTATACAATACCAGGTCGTAGCTACACATTTAAGACCGAGGATTCTGTAAAAGCCGGAGATACCGTTGTAAATGCCAAAGGTGCAAAGCTGACAGTTACAGATGAAGCGGCAGATATGGCATGGGTGGAAACCTATGGTGCTGATAAAGTGGCGGTTGTGAAGAAATATGAGGAACTGGAAGGCGGTGGTGATGATGAGAGTTAATCCATGTAGATATTGTGCATTGTCTTTAAACCTTAATGGAAAGCATTGTTCAAGGTATTCTTCCGAAGAGTGTACAAAATGCGAGAAAATTCAAAAACACAGGGAATACCTTTTGAGCCAGCGAAAATTCGCAGAGGGTGAGCAGATTACAAGCATTGAGGAACTTTTGAAACAGGAATGGGTAATGTGGTATCACAGTACAAAGCACATAGAGGTTTTCAAGAATATGCAACTCAATCTTGTTTTGAAATTTCTTAAAAATGGAGCATTTAAAAAAGCAATAAGGAAAGAAAGCGAGGAAAAATAATTATGGCAGAAGCAAAGAAACAGGAAGTAGCAGTAGCAGAAGAAAAGACAGAGGTTGCAACACACAATAACAAGGTTACCGATTACAGCCTTGGAATTTTCGGAACATCCGACAATTTCATCATGGCAATGCAGATGGCAAAGGCACTGGCAAGTTCCACAATCGTTCCGCAGACATTCCAGAAGAACGAGGCGAACTGTCTGATTGCCATTGAACAGGCACAGCGGTTAAGAGTTAGTCCACTTATGGTCATGCAGAATCTGTATGTTATTCAGGGCAGACCGAGTTGGAGCAGTAAATTTCTGATTGCCGCAATCAATAACTCCGAAAAATTTGATATGGAATTGCAGTTTGACGAAGCAAAGGACAAGAACGGCAAGCCATTCTCATGTACGGCTTGGACTATGAAAAATGGTCGCAGGGTTGAGGGCATGGAAGTAAATATGGATATGGCAAAAGATGAGGGTTGGCTTGGTAAGAACGGTAGTAAGTGGAAAACCATGCCACAGTTAATGCTTCGTTACAGAGCGGCATCTTTCTTCTCAAGTCTGAATTGCCCGGAATTGACGATGGGGCTTTATACAAAAGAAGAAATGCAGGACAACGATTTCAAGGAATATCCGATGGAAGATTTACAGGAACAGGTTAAGCATGAAATATCTGAAAACGCAAATACCGAGGATTTCCCTGTTGAGCCGGAAGTTGCAGAAACTGTGGAAGAGCCAAAGATGGCAGATAAACCGGAAAAGGTAGAGACGGAAGTTGTTGAGAATGACAATGATTTGCCGGACTTCATGAAGTAGGAGGGGGAAATGGATAAAAGTTTTATACATGAATTTAACGAATTTAAAGTAAGAAATACTAAAAAATGTAGATGTAAAATTTGTGATAAAGAATTAAGTAATGAAAAGATCATATATCTAAAATCGTTTAGATTACAAAGTCAGCCGTTCCATATATGTATTTCTTGTTGGAAAAAATTAAATATATTGGTTGAAGAAAGTTTATCTTAAATAAATTTATAAAACTGGAGAATAAGTAAGTGAAGTAGTTCAGTGGAAATCACTGTTTCTTGATACGGATAAGAGTTGCGAGAAATGCAGAATCTATCCGGTTCGACCAGAAATTTGCAAGCAATTTATCTGTGACAATGAGCAGAGAGCAAAGCACAACCGGAAGTTGTTAGGGCAGACACGAGACATTGTTGATGTAAGAGAAGAATTTTTCGGAAAGTGAGGTGGTTTAAATGCTTATGCGATGTTGCGGTTCATCATCAGCAGGCAATAGTTACGCTTTAATCAGCAGCAGTGGTGAGATTCTTGCCATTGAAGCAGGTGTAAAATTTATGGACTTTAAGAAAATGATTGATTGGCGTATTTCTAATGTTGCCGGATGTATTATCTCACATGAGCATGGTTAGGAGATCATGCACGATACATAAAAGACTTTATGCAATCTGGCATCCCGGTTTATACAGCGTTTGAAACGCAGACCGCACTTGAAGTCATTACCGGAGAGCGTACGACAGCCATCTCACCTAACAAATCGTGTCAAATCGGCAGTTTTACAGTGGTACCGTTCAATGTGCCGCATGACACAGAAATTGAGTGCTATGGCTATTTAATCAAGCATGAGGAAATGGGTAAGTTGTTATTCTTGACCGACTTGGAATATTGTAAATACGATTTTTCAAACCAGATGGTAAAGCACATTCTTTGTGAAGCCAACTATGATATGCAATTTGTCAATCGGGACGAGCCAAACTACGAACACCGCCTACGAGGTCACATGAGCCTTGATACGGCACTTAAATTTATTTCCACTAACGATAACCCGACATTGAGAAATGTCGTTCTAATACACTTATCAGATAAAAGCGGAGATCCCGCACTATTCAAACAAAAGACAGAAGAAACAGTTAAATATGGAGCAAATGTTTATATTGCAGAAAAAGGATTAGAGGTTGATATGAACCTTTGTCCGTTCTGAAAGGAGACGGCATGAAAGTATATGAGTTGATTCAAGATCTGGTGCAGTTTAAGCCAGATACAGAAGTGGAGTTCCATGTAAAAGCGAAATTCGATACCGATGTTGAAGCTGAATTTGACAGAGACGATGAGGACGATACGCAAGAAGTAACGGTAACAGTGGAATTTAATGATGATGTTGATTTCTGTGACATTGATAACAATGAAGGAAGCATCTGTCCGAATGTCACTATCAATCTTGAATACTAAAAATAGGTTGTAACACCTTGGTATCTACCTAAAAGAAACCAATTTATGCGGTATCTGATGTTTTGGCAAGGAATTTAATATATCACAAAAACTAAATTGAAAGCCATGAGATACCTTTGACGGTTGCTAAGAGTGACCGCCAGAAAGGAGAATACGTGTTAATAATTGAGGATAAAGGACAGAAAGAGGGCTTGCATATCCTTAAGAATAGATATTTCAAAAGCCACGATATGGAAGTCTTGCGTGCACCATTGCCGGTTGGAGATTACATAATTGCCACAGACAAGGTAGCGGATGTTATCCATAGAAAATCAGCTAGAAAAATGGAACTTAAAAAGATGGATTTTCTTGGCACATATGATGTTTCCGTTGACACGAAAAAGGACATGCAGGAAATTGTAGGGAATATCTGTGGAAAAGCACATCCGAGATTCCGTGACGAGTGTATTTTGGCGCAGAACAACGGAATTAAGCTATATGTGCTTATTGAAAATACAGACAAGGTGTATTCCGTCAATGATGTATTTACATGGCATAATCCTCGAGTAGACCGGTATAACAATATTGCATATATGCACACACTTGGAAAATTGCTGAATGTACCGCTACCGAAAACAAAGCCGACATCTGGCAAGGTATTGGCAAAAGCTATGTTGACAATGCAACTTAAGTATGGCGTTGAGTTCGTATTTTGTCGCCCGGAAGATGCTGGGGCAAAGGTTATTGAATTGCTTGGAGGTAGTGAAAATGGCGGAGAATAAGCGGTATTACTGGCTTAAACTGATGGATGATTTCTTTGATAGCAAACGAATCAAAAAACTCCGAAAGATGGCAGGCGGCGATACATACACGATCATATACCTTAAGATGCAGTTGTTGTCGTTGAAAAAAGGTGGCTATCTGGAATATTCCGGCTTGGAAGATGAATTTTACAAAGAGATCGCCCTTGATATTGACGAGGACGAAATCAATGTTCAAGTAACGATTCAGTATCTTCTTTCCTGCGGATTGCTTGAAACATCTGATTCTATCGAGTACAAATTACCATTTGTGCAAGATAACCTAGGAAGTGAGACGGCAAGTACTCGTAGAAGTCGTAAATCTAGGGAAAATGCACAAAAAGCGTTGCAGTGCAACAGTGGAGCAACGGAGTGCAACATTTTGCAACAAAATTGCAATGTAGAGATAGATATAGAGAAAGATATAGATACAGATATAGAGATAGAGAAAGAAAATACAAAAGAAAGCGTGCCTGCATCTGATTTGGACTTTGACGCGGAATGGGGATGGGAATACACAATCAATGCATATCCAAAGAAAACGTCGTTAACGTCTGCCAAGGTAGCATGGATGGACAAGTTTTTAGAAGTTATCGAGCCGAACAGGAAAGCCGTTGCAAAGCTGATATATGAGGCTACAGTGGCATATGTTACTGACTATATAGAGAAGAATCCAGATGATACGAATTATCGCTACATACCAAAATACGGAGACTGGCTGAAAGAGGATTGCGATTACTGGATTCGTCAAGTTGAGAAACGAAAGCGAGGTGAGAGCAGTTGACGGAAGCAGAACAGGGAGTGATCGGTTGCGTACTGATCGACAATGATTCCATGTTTAAGGTTTACAACAAATTGAAGCCGGAAATGTTTAGTACGGAATTTTGCCAAGATGCATTTGCAGAAATGCTTGCCATGTATGACCGGGGTGAAAACATCAATATCGTTTCGCTGTCTCAGTCACTTGAAAACCACAAATGGGAGCCGGAAATGATTGCCGAGGAGCTTAAGGAATGTATTGCCGCAACTCCGTTATCGACAGCAATGAAAAACTATGCGGATGCAGTCATTAAGGATTGGCGGGCAAGGGAAACGAAAAGCCTTTTCCAGAGAGTGAGCCTTAGACCGTGTGATATTGACAATTCTATAGCTGAAGTTCTCACGAAACTCGAAGAAATCCAAGAAAACAAAACCGTTCACTCAAAAACTATGAAGCAGATTGTTGCAGAAAATAGAGGGAATTATTTCAATGAGCATGTAGGCGAGGGATTGATAAAAACTGGATTTTATCGAACGGATGATTGCCTTGGTGGCTTGGAATGCGGAGACGTTACTGTAATTGGTGCGAGACCGGGTGTTGGAAAGTCTGCAATCGTTACGCAAATGATCGGGCAGATGGCAGAAAAGGATTATAACATTGGCTACTATAACCTTGAAATGAACGAATCACAGGTGTATGAGCGTTTCGTTTCTCGAATGTCTGAAATCGGTCTGACAAGGGTTCGCCGGGCAAAGGCTTTTCTTGGTGGGGAGAAAGAAGCATTCGACAAGGCGAATGAAACACTTTCCGGGTATAGCATCACTATTTCAACCGGCGCGAAGTCGGTAAGTGAAATCCGGGCAGAATGCAGGCACCAAAGATATGATGTGATCGTGATTGACTACTTGCAGTTAATCAAGGCTGATCGAAGATTCGGTAACCGTGCATCCGAGGTCGGAGATATTTCAAAAGCTATCAAAGCCTTGGCTATGGAACTGCATGTGCCAATTATCGTACTGTCTCAGCTTAATCGAATATCAGAGATGAGAGAAACAAAAGAGCCAACTATGGCAGAATTGAGAGAATCCGGAGACGTTGAGCAGGATGCATCAAACATTATCTTGTTATGGAATCTTGATGAAGATGGTCAATATAAGGGATGGAAAATTGAAAAGCAAAGGCAGGGAACACATTTAAAAGAAGTTCTCCAATTTGACGGCGATCACATGAGATTCATTGAGCGAACCGAAACCATTGAACAGATTCAAGCACGGATGCGACAGAAAGACGGTTTCCGAGAAGTATGTGGCAGCACACCATTTGATTAAAAGGTGAATGATTATGGCAAGTAAGAAATTTGAAAAAGGTTCCGAAGAATGGCAGTTTTTTAATGACTATTATAAATTCCGGCAGCAGTTTTATGAAGCTGATAACGAAGATGAGTGGTTCCAAGGAATGATGGAAGCAGGGGAAATGCTAATTAAAAAATACACACGGACAAATATATCAAAATATGTTCAAAGTCTTGTATTTAGCCATTTTGAGGATGTAGAGAGGAGATGGAAGAGCAAATGAGTAATGCACTGGCAAGAAAGAAAAAGCGGATGCAGCCACTTGGATATTCCAAGAGTGAACTGATCGGAATACAGAGACACGCCAAGGCACAAAGCAATGCGGATTATCTAATAGAGGAATCCTATTATAACGTCCGTATGATGGCATATCAGGCACTGCATGATAAGTTCGGATTCGGACACAAAAGAATCATAAAGGTTGAGCAGACCATTGATGCATATGTGGAAAATGCAAAGGATGGAACGACAGGCGAGGAACTTGGTTTTTATCTGAAAGATAAATGCAAGATTGACGTGCGAAAGGAAACAAATAAGATTCCGTATCGTGAGAGTTTTTATCTGGTAGAGAGAAAGATCGCACCGAACTGCATGATACAGGCAAATAAGTTTTTACTGGCACAGGTATTTAATTATTTTGCTATGTTGGGTGTCTGCCTTAAAACACAGTTTAAATTTTCGGGAAATCAGATCAGACAGGTTTATGAGAGAATCAGATATTTGATTAACTGCCTTGCTACCGGATATGAAACCATGACGGGGATCGCAAGTGTACTGGAATGGGAATGTAAGTACATTGATAAGCGGTTTATCGGAAAGACGTATGAAATATAGGAGGAATGGTTGATGGACAAGTTAGCTGTGGAACTGCAGGATGGATATTTTGTGGAGATTGATTCTCTGAATCACACCCTGAGACAGAGATATGCCGGACAGGATAAGGACGGCAATGAAAAAGAAAGCGTTCGAACAATCGGATATTTTGGAGACATGAAACAGTGCATTAAGGCTTTGTTAGAGCGTTATCCGAGTGAGTTATCCGAAAAGGCGCAGATTTCCTTTAGTGAATACTTGGAACTGTTGGATAAGGCTTATACGAGGTCAGAACAGCTTGTGAACAGGATCGGAAAGGAGCAGGAAAATGCTGAATAGAGAAAAATATGCGGAAGAGATTTTGAATATTGCGTGTGATGGAGGCAATATTGCGTTAATTAATGGAAAACTGGAAAAATGCAGGGGAGTCTGCGATAAATGCGATTTTTGCGATAATGACATTAGAAATGCTGGTCGTTGCAGAGAAAAAGCAAAAGAATGGGCGAACAGCCAGTATATTGATTGGAGCGAAGTTCCAGTCGATACACCGATTTTGGTCAGAGATTCTGAACTTTTTGCGTGGAGCAAAGAACATTTTGCAAAATATGAAGATGAAACGGTTTATACATGGGATTACGGAAAAACGTCATGGAGCACATATGACGGTAAAATGAGTAGCTATAAATATGCTATGTTGCCGGAAAGTGAGGATCAGAATGAAAATAAGCAGGATTAAAAACCGGATATCTGAGGTAGCAACAGAAGCCTGTGGGTATTCTCCTCTAACAAAAGTGGTTTCGGAGGAAGAGATCAACAGAATTTTGGAGCAGGAAAGCGGATGGATTCCATGCAGTGAGCAGATTCCAGAAGAACCGGAAGAAAATCCGTTATTTGAGGGAAAATGTCTTGAAGTGTATTTGGTAACAACAAAATACGGAAGTAGTGAGCAAGACAAGGTATACCCATTTAGAGCATTTTGGAATGGAATTAATTTCACGGATGGAATGAATATTCTGGACGTTATTGCTTGGATGCCGCTACCAGAGTCATACAGAGAAAGTGAGGGATAGCAATGGAATATGGCTATATCAGAGTTTCTTCCAAAGAGCAGAACGAAGCCAGACAACTTGATGCATTGCATAAACAGGGCATAGAGGACAAAAATATCTATATGGATAAACAGTCGGGTAAGGATTTTAACCGCCCGAAATATAAAATCCTTTATCGCAAACTGAAAAAAGGAGATGTACTGTACATAAAAAGTATTGACCGGATGGGAAGAAACTATGATGAAATTATACAGGAATGGCGCCGAATCACACGTTTTCGTGAAGCTGATATTGTGGTGTTGGACATGCCGCTGCTTGACACGAGGCGGGGGAAAGACCTTATGGGTACATTCCTGAGTGACATTGTATTGCAGGTGCTTTCCTTTGTGGCAGAGAATGAGAGAACCAATATCCGGCAGAGGCAGGCAGAGGGAATTGCGGCAGCAAAAGCCAGAGGTGTGAAATTTGGCAGACCATCAATTCCATTGCCGGAGAATTTTGACCAGATGCGTAGGAATTGGAGAGCCAGACACATCACAATAGAGGACGCGGCAAGGGAGTGCGGAATGTGCACAAAGACATTTTATAGTAAGGCGGTAAAAGCAGAAATGGAGGAAAATGATGCAGAATAGATTTTTATGCCGTGGAAAGCGGATTGATAACGGCGAATGGGTGGAGTGGAATATGCTTACAGGTATTCCGCATGATGTACATATTTTGGATAACACCATCTGCCAGTGTACCGGACTTAAGGATAAGAACGGCAAGCTGATCTGGGAGAATGACGTTTGTGATAGAAAAGAAGAATATCCGGAAATTGTAAAATATAATAAGGGCGATTGGACGCTTGATTATAGTTACTCAAAAGATAGAGAAAGCGGATATTGCTACTGTAATTTAGGATTTTACGTACTCGAACGAAAGTGTGTAGAAGTTATCGGCAACGTTTTTGATAATCTGGAACTGTTGGAGGTGTAGGATGCCGAGAACCATAGCGTATAGAGCAGGAGGATTTACAAATTGTGGAATCAGTTACACAAAATTCAGTCAGGAGGAATTGGCAGAAATGAAAGATAGAGTCATGACGGAGAGTGAATCAATAACAAAAAAATATTGCAGTACATGTAAATACTACGCTGAATATGAGGGCGTTTGTTGCAATGGAGACAGTGAACACTGTGCAGATTTCCGTGGACTGGATGATACATGTGAGAAATGGAAGGAAAACGAAGAATGAATGAAGAACTTAAGCCATGCCCGTTCTGCGGCGGAAACGCAATGTTCTTAACCATTACAAATAAGTCATCACATTCGGCTGTTGGGGTAATGTTCAAAATCAAATGTATGAAATGCGGAACAGAACTTCCAAAAAGCTATGAATGTGAGATGTACATGGATCAGGACGGAGGCATCAGAACAGGGAAAGACGAGCGAACGAAAGCAACTACAGATTGGAACAGGAGGGCAAACGATGAGACTGATTGATGCGGATGCACTAAAGAAAGATTTAAAATCGGTTACTTTAAGCAATGGAACTTTAGTAAATACAAATGCAGTATTGTATTTACTAGAAGAATATCCGACGGCTTATGATGTAGACAAGGTTGTGGAGCAGTTGGAAGATAGAAGCACATTGTCAAGACCGGTTGGATGGACTAAATCGTATGAAATTATAACGCTGAAAGATGCAGTAGAAATCGTGAAAGGCGGTGGAGTAGATGCCGATTAAACCGATTTTATTCAATACCGAGATGGTTCGGGCAATTCTGGACGGACGGAAGACCTGCACAAGGCGAATTTGCAAAGATGCCAATGAGTGTACTGTGCCGGATATGGATTTTTACAATGCTGACAGGCGGACTTATGCAGTACATAACTTTGTTGATAAGGAGCATACGGAACAGTTAAGTACGGCGGAGAGAACCTGTCCTATCTGTACGGGCGATATCCTGTATGTTCGTGAAACATGGAAAGAGGCACCGAAAGGATACTATTACTACGAAGATTGGCAGAAAGATGATATTGCCGATGTTACAAAATGGAAACCATCCATCCACATGCCGAAAGAAGCCGCCCGTATCTGGCTTAAGGTTATAGATGTGAGAGTAGAGCGGCTGCAGGATATCACATATAATGGAGCACTCCGAGAGGGTTCAGAAGGTATAAGATGCGATCATGTAGCACTCGGGGTGCATGGATGTACAGATTGCATGAATACTGGATGGATTGAACCGCCACAGGTCGAATTTATGCAGATATGGAACAGCACCATCAAGAAATCCAACCTTGACCGCTACGGATGGGATGCTAATCCGTGGGTGTGGGTAATTGAATTTGAGCGGTGTGAAAAACCGACGGAAAGGAGGTGAATATATGAAATACTTTATAATTAATAATCTTTGTACAATCATCACTGCGTTAGTTGTAAATAAAATTGTAGCTATCTACTATATGAAAATAATAGATAGCTATGTAAATGATATCTTTGCAATGCTTAAAGAGTTAATCAGGACAACATATGTCGAGAAATGAAACGCCTAAAGGAGTTGGTTTTACTAAACGTTTTTGTAATTGAAATGTATAATCTGGATATTGATTTTGAATTTGTAGCATTTCATCACATTGCTCATATTTAAAATAAGCAGCGTCATCATGTATGGAGAGCGATGAAGGAATTTCAACTAGCCCTTGTTTAGATAGAAAACTGATGGAAAGAGATTGGCGTTCATATATAGTACATTCTGAGTTTTCTAAAAATATGTTTTGCAACACCACGGCATACAAAGATGGGTTATCAGATGTTCTAACAATATTGCAAATTGGTAACTGATAATTATCAAATATTAGTTTTAAGTTTTGAGCATCTAGTGGTGTCATGGTTTTTAATATATCCGAAAAAGAAGGGTGAACAATATCCTGTTTTTCAATATCAAGCGATGATGAAATTAAATTTGCAAACATTTCACGTAGACTTGGTTCTTCAACACAGTATTTTGCATTTTCTAATGCAGGCATTACTATTTGGGTATTTGCTTCGACACGATTTTCTTTTGGAATAGAAGTGATTTTTGAACTTAAGGATTGCTTAAATTCTTCTAAGTCTTTGGCATATTTTAATTTACGTTTTTCGGCTAATTGTGAAATACCGCCAAAGACTAAAAACCAACAATCAGATAATGTTTGACCGACATTTTTGGAAGGCAAATCTGTAAGATTTTTTAATGCATTATCAACTGATTCTGGCAAATCAGCATTTAAAACGCTGAAGTTATTAGTTATATCCTTAGACATAAAAATTCCTCCTTATGTGTAAATTAAAATCATTATACATCAAAGAGGTAAAAACTACAATAATATGAAAGGAGCCGGGACCTATCCGGATAAAAGGCGCGCCGGGTTCCTTTTGAAGAAAATGATACATGGAGAATTGATAGTTGACAATTTTGCCGGTGGGGGCGGCGCTTCCACTGGTATAGAAATGGCAACCGGATACAGTGTTGATATAGCCATCAACCATGATCCAGAAGCTATCAAGATGCACAAGGCGAACCATCCGAATACGAAGCATTACTGTGAAAACGTGTGGGCGGTTGATCCTGTAAAAGCCTGTAAAGGACATCCAGTAGCACTTGCCTGGTTCTCTCCGGACTGCAAACATTTTAGCAAAGCAAAGGGTGGCAAGCCAAAAGATAAGAATATCCGTGGTCTTGCGTGGGTAGCCTGCCGATGGGCGGGACTTGTCCGACCGAGAGTCATCATGCTTGAAAATGTGGAAGAGTTCAAAACATGGGGACCATTGAACCGGAAGCATCATCCGATCAAGAGTAAGCAGGGAAAGACATTTGAAAAGTTCGTGCAACAGCTTACCGATTTGGGATATGAAGTACAGTTTAAAGAGTTGGTTGCAGCCGATTACGGAGCACCTACCATGCGGAAGAGATTTTTCATGATTGCTCGGTGTGATGGCAAGCCGATTATTTATCCAGAGCCGACACATGCACCGGCAGACAGCGAAGCGGTCAGAGCAGGACTTCTCAAGCCTTATGTCGGAGCATACACACAGCTAGACTTTTCCTTGCCGTGTCCGAGCATTTTTGACACATCGGAGGAAATCAAAGAGAAGTATGGAATCCGAGCTGTGCGACCGTTGGCACAGAAGACAATGGATAGGATTGCAAGGGGATTGAAAAAATTCGTTTTGGACAATCCAGAACCGTTTATCATCCAATGCAATCATGGCGGTGAGCGTAGACCGAATGATATCAGAGAACCGATGCCTACCATCATTGAAAAACATGGATATGGAATTGTAGCACCTACACTGATTCAGTACCATTCTGAAACAGCACATGGAGAGGTTAGAGGACAGACTATAGAAGAACCGATTATGACAGTTGATGGTTCGAACAGATATGGATTGGTCACATCGTTTTTGAGTAAATTCTATAAGTCGGGAATCGGGCAGGATGAAAGGGAACCATTACATACAATTACAACATCAGCAGGGCATTTCGGGGAGGTTAGAGCTTTTCTGATTAAGTATTATGGAGACGCTACAGGGCAGGACATAGAGAAGCCGCTTGATACGGTTACAAGTAAAGACAGATTTGGACTGGTGACAATCAAGGGCGTGGATTATCAGATCGTGGATATCGGACTGCGGATGCTAGAGCCAAGGGAGTTATATGGATGTCAAGGATTCCCGGATGATTACATAATCGACCATGATTATACCGGAAAGACATATCCAAGAAGTGAACAGGTGCGCCGCTGCGGCAATGCTGTGTGTCCACAGATACCGGCAGCACTGGTCAGAGCAAATCTTTTGGAACTGTGCGTAGCGGAACGTATGCCAAACATGCAGATAGAAGCAGAGCAGACCGGACAGCTCCGATTTGCGTAAACCTTAAATTTTGTGGAGGTGATGCCATGATCCAGACAGCAGAAGATAAAGTGAAAGAGTACTGCCAGCGCATCCGCAGAGAAATAGAACACTGGAAAGATATCAATCAGAACGGGTGTAAAGATCCGTTCTGGTCCGATGGATGCAATATGAATCTGACACGGAATCATATCATTTATTATCAGTCAAAGATGCGCGAGGCCTGCACAGAAAATCAGTTGTCATTACCGGAGGAATGTTATTTTTCCATACCGCCGGAAGTGGACAATAATTATATGGCGAATCTTAAGCAGAAACCACGGGTTGAGAGATTATGCCAGTTGGGAAGAATCACAACCGGACACGCTTATCAGTACGACGAGAACCAGATGAGTTTATTTTAGAACCAGATAACAAAACCAAGCGATCATCATACCACCTCCCGTAATAGTATATGCTGCGGAGGTGGGAGATGATATGGAAAGAGAGGGGCACAGATGGATTGGAATTATGACATGGACAGTTGTCCGTTAGATACAAAGGTTTTCTTATTGTCAGCAAACGACAACCTACTTTTGCCACAGCGTGAATTTGTTGGCACTCTTATGTGCAAAGGACATTCTGTTACAAGAGGTAAGTGCTTTAGTGGAGATCCAGAGTATTTTTATAGAAGTAAAATTGTTGCGTGGAAGAAATATAATGCAGAAAGAGAGGAATAATTGCATGAAGTATACGGTAGAACTGACAGAAAACGGAATTAATGAAACATTGGAATTGAATGGAATAACTTACAGAAAAGAATGGACAAGGTTGGAAAATGGTTTACTTCAGTGCTCACAGAAAGATTTCTCGGAGCAGATGAGAGAGAATGGACATGATGGAGACCTTATAGAGAGAGTAGCAGAAGTATTTGACAGCTTTTTGGCAGGAGACGTAGATGATATCAGGGATTGTTATGATTAAGGAGAACGTGTAATTATGCTCAATAGCAAGGTATATACAAAAAAGTGTGTGATCTGCGGAAAAGAATATAAATCAATATCAGTCAGAGCACTTACCTGTGGGAAAGATTGTAGAAACGCATATAACAGGGAGAAACGTAGAGAGCAGAGAGAAAAGACGCACAACAACGGCAAGCTGAATGATGTATTGGAAAAGGCAAGAGAAGCCGGCATGAGCTACGGAAAATATGTGGCAATGATGGACGGTACACCGAAGATCTGGAAGAGAGAAGAATAAAATATTGGAGGATAGTGGCTTATGAAGTTTTCAAAACTGACTAAGCCAGAGCTTGAAACAATTATTGAAAACGCCAATTTCACGGAGCAGGAAGAAGAAATATTTTATCTTCTTGCCCGTGGACTTATTTCAAAAGAAATAGCCATGAGACTATGCGTATCAACAAGAACAGTGGAAAGAAGAATTTTTGATATTAAACAGAAAGTAAAAAAGTTAGAAGGTGAGTTAAACGGGAAATCTTTCAAATAGTGAGTTGTTGAATATTGCCATCGAAAATGGTATTATCAACATAGACACCATTCAGAAAAAAATTGAAATGAACGAAAGGAAAAAATTTATTGAAAAACACACTTACAGCATTTGGCAAGGAAAAGATGGAAAGTTTTACACATATTTGCCAGATGAAGATAATAAGAGAGGAAAGAGACTTGTAAAGAGAACATCTGAAAAAGCAATTGAAGATGAAATAGTAAAGTTCTATAAAGCTAAGGAGGATGAACCTACAGTTATTCAGGTATATTCTAATTGGATTTCTGAAAAACTTGAATATGGTGAAATAACAAGACAGACAAAGGACAAGTACGAGACAAATTTTAAAAGATTTTTTGAAAATAAGTATTTGCCGATTGCAAATAGAAAAATCCGGTACATTGATGAAGAAATATTGGAATCATTCATAAAAACAGCTATTTCAAAACTGGAACTTACGCAAAAAGCTTATTCTGATATGCGGATATTGATTAACGGAATTTTCAAATATGCAAAGAAAAAACATTATACCAGCCTGAGCATAACCAGTTTTATGGGTGATTTGGAAATTTCGGAAAAGTCATTTAAAAAGAACCATAAGTCAGACTGCGAATTGGTATTTTCTAAGGATGAGGAACTTTTAATTGAACGATTTGTAATGGAAGATGAGCCTACATTGATAGAACTTGGCATTATTTTGGCATTTAAAACAGGATTGAGAGTTGGGGAAATATCTACCCTCTCATGGTCTGATGTCGGAGAAAATAAGATACATATATCAAAGACAGAAATAAGATATAGAGATGATAATGGCAAATATGTATTTGATGTTCAAAATTTTCCTAAAAGTGATGCCGGGTTTAGAGATGTTATAATTACCGCAGATACCAAAGAACTTATGAGAAAAATAAAAATGCTCAATCCATTTGGGCAATATATTTTTATGAAAAACGGTAAACGAATAAAAGGTCAGGCATTTACAAGGCGGCTATATGTGATATGTGATAGAATAGGAATTGGTGAACGTTCAATTCACAAGGCAAGAAAGACATATGCAACAAAGTTGATAGATGGAAATGTTCCAGAATCGGTAATAAAAACACAAATGGGGCATACAGATATCAGAACAACTCTCGATCATTACTATTTTAATAACAAGACAGAGAGTGAAATGCAGGAATATATTGCAAAAGCATTATCAATGTAAAAGGTAACACGAGGTAACACCTTTGGAGATAAAGAAATTCAGTATTTATGCGGGTTTGAGAGAATTTATACCGAGTTCGAATCTCCCTTCCGCTACTTCAAGACCTCAGAGATTCTGAGGTCTTTTGTTGTATACCGGCAAAATTTTTTATATAATAAGTTTATGATACGAATCCTATACAGGCAGAATTCAATTTTACTTTTAAAGATGCAGGAGAGGAGAACTATGAAACAAAAATATAAGAAGCTGGCATTTTTCATATTATTACTAAGTATGCTTACCGGCTGTATGTTATTGAGTGGCTGTACGGAAAATACAGAAAATGGATCACAGAGCAGCTATATTGTAGATTCGGATGAGCTGCAGGATACAGAAAATCAGATGGAATTCGTACCGGGTTCTATGAAAGGTTCAAAACAGGAGGAAACGTCGGAAAACGAAGAACAGGGTCAGACAGAGCAAAGTCGTCAGACTGTCGCGGAAGAAAATGATGCGGAGCAGGTAAAGACGGCAGGTAATCTGGAAGTACATTTTATAGATGTGGGACAGGGGGATGCGACTCTGATCAAATGTGATGGTCATTCTATGCTGATCGATGCGGGAAATAATGATAAAGGTACACTTGTACAGAATTATCTGCAGCATCAGGGAGTGGAGACTCTTGACTATGTGATCGGCACGCACCCGGATGCAGACCACATCGGAGGAATGGATGTCGTTCTTTATAAATTTGACTGTAAGACGATCATCATGCCGGATGTTGCAAATAACACGCGCACTTATGATGATGTTGTGCAGACGATGAAAAATAAGGGATATAAGACCACTTATCCGGTTGTCGGGGAGACATACACGATCGGTGGAGCAGCATTTACGATCATTGCCCCAAACAAAGAGTATGGAAATGATATGAATTCCTGGTCGGTCGGCGTCCTTTTACAGAATGGAAACCACCGGTTTTTGTTTACCGGGGATGCGGAAGAGGGAGCAGAACAGGATATCCTGCAGAATGGCATCGATATCTCGGCGGATGTCTATAAGGTTGCACACCATGGAAGCAATACGGCAACATCCCAGGCATTTCTTGATGCAGTACATCCGACGTATGCGGTAATCAGTGCCGGGGAAGGCAATTCTTATGGACATCCGCATGCGGAAGTATTAAACAGACTCCGCGCAGCCGGAGTATCTGTTTTCCGCACGGATGAGCAGGGAACGATCGTTGCCACGTCAGACGGGACAACGCTGACCTGGAATATGTCTCCGTCGGAGAGCTGGCAGGCAGGGGAAGCGGAAAAGAGCCAGAACACAGAAAAAAGTGAAAAAGCAGCTGACAGCCAGAATAATGCAGAAACAGATGCAGCCGTAAGTAATCCGACGGACCAGACGGATGGAAATTCGGATGTGATCGTTCACATCACGAAAACGGGAGAAAAATACCACTCCGCCGGATGCCAGTATTTAAGAAAAAGTGATATTGAAGTGACATTATCAGAGGCAAAAGCAAGAGGACTTACACCGTGTTCAAAGTGTAATCCACCACAGTAAAAATATTAATAGAAGGGAAAAGAAAAATATGCGCGTAGGAATGGGATATGATGTTCATAAATTAGTGGAGGGCAGGGACCTGATCATTGGAGGGGTAAAGATCCCACATACATTAGGACTTTTGGGACACTCGGATGCAGATGTACTGCTTCATGCCATCATGGATGCACTGCTTGGGGCAGCAGCACTTGGAGATATCGGAAAGCATTTTCCGGATACAGATCCGAAATATGAAGGAATTTCAAGCATGAAACTGTTGGAACATGTGGCGGGACTGATCGCCGAAAAAGGTTATATTGTGGAAAATATCGATGCGACGATCATCGCACAGAAACCAAAGATGCGTCCGCATATCGAACAGATGGAGAAGAATATTGCAGCAGCACTTAAAATATCAGAAGATCAGATCAATGTGAAAGCGACCACAGAAGAGGGACTGGGATTTACCGGAACGGAACAGGGAATCTCTGCGCAGGCAATCTGTGCACTGACAACGATCTATGAGAGCAGTGTCAGCGTGGCGGATTCCGCCGGAGGCTGTGAGGGCTGTCCCGGACGTGCCTGTGGAAGATAAATATAAATAAAGTATAAAACTTGTTGACACAGCTATATAAATAGGATATGATAAGTCGTGATTTGACGGATTGAAGTGAGACTCAGATATATTTTTTGTAAGGACATCAAGGGATATTCAAAGCAAAGATATATGCTGGGTCTTTTTATGTACAAAAGAAGGGAAAATGAGTTTATGAAAAAAAGGATGATACGTTTCTGTTGTGGAGTTATGGCTGCGGGACTGCTGCTTTCCGGCATACCGGTTCCGGCAATGAGCGGGAATATGCAAAAGGTAGCAGTGTCGGTGCTGGCAGAAGATGCGGTGATCGTGACAGATTACGATGAATTTGCGAATGCTTTAAGCAGTGGAAAGAAGAATATTGTAGTAGAAGGCAGTTTTACGATCCGCGATGATAAATTGACGGAGACAGATGGTTCCATTAAGGGACAGATGAAACCTGTTCAAATACCGGGGGGGACAACCATTACAGGAAATGGAACGGGGAGTATCACCTGTAGTCATCCAATTCAGATCATGGGGGATGATGTAGAGATACGGGATATACAATTGGTGTTTAATTCTAGTAATGGACTTGGCAGTGTTCCGCACCGTGAGATCTTTTTAGCAGGACATAGTCTTGTACTGAATAATGTAAGTACATATCTGGCAGGACCTGATAAGCCGAATCCGATTGTAGGCACAGAAAAAGAACTTCTTCCAACTGTGTATGCAGGAGGATATCACAGCAATACTGCAGTGGGAACAAACGCTTCACTTACTGTCACAAATGAGAACAATAAGACTATGTTTCAGGATATCTATCTGGGACATGAAGCATCAGCCGGACAAAGGACTGCTTATACGGGCAGTGCAAAATTAGAGCTGGATGCTGATGCAAAGATACGTGGGACTGTTTCAGCAGAAAACACATCTTTAGCGTCTTTAGATTTTTTGGGTGATCAGAAGGGATATGATGAAATCACTCTTTCAGAAATTAAAGGAAATGATAAAACTGTAATGACGGTAAAAAATTGTGCTGTTCTGGGTGTGGTGACAACGGGTGTCAAAGATATCCTATTGGATGCAGGAGGAAGACTGCAGCCGAAAGATGGGACGGCACAGTTAAATAATATTACACTGAAAAATGGGGGATGTCTGGATCTCACACAGGTGCTGGATGCTTTGGTAAAGGGCAGTTTTACAGGTAGTGATGATAATGCAGCAAGAGGAAAACTTGTTCTCAATAAAGATGGATATGTTCAGATTGATGGGCAGATAAGTGGGGTTACGCAGTTTCAGACGGTGAGTCATGTCATACCGGGAACGATTTTAAGTGGACATGCATATATTGCGTCAGAAAACGGAACAGCAGGAAGTTTTGTCTTATCAGACACAGCTATAAAAAATAATTACAGTCTGATCCGTAAAAATGGAACATGGACGCCGTATATTAATTATGTACCGGTGGAGCGTGAACTTGGAAGTATCGAGGTAAAATCTTATCCGAAAAATGTTGTTATTAACCATATACCGACAAACATGGAGGATAAAACAGGTGATAGTCCGTATTTGAATGTAATATGGAAGGATCAGGATGGAGAAGCCTATACATTTGATGATGTGGTAAATTATGAATCATTTTATGATAATATGGTATTAATCCGTTCGGATTACTGGAATAGTGACGACGAAGAGATACAGCAGAAAACAGACTGGATAAATCCGATTCGCTTAGATGTAGATGAAAATGAACCGGATCATTATTATCTGATTGCATATGGTAAGGTGCAAACAGGAAAATATACACTTTTATTCTGTTTAGAACCGATAGAAAGACATCCTGATACTGTGGCAGATGTAAAAGCACTGAAAGATACCGTGTTGGCAGAAAAGGAAATAATATTCACAGATGAACCAGGTGTATCACATCAGCATGTGGCGGGCGAGCCGGTAAAAGAAAACGAGATAGCTGCGACCTGTACCCAAAAAGGAAGCTACGATAAGGTAGTTTATTGTAAGGATAAAGGCTGCGGGGAAGAACTTTCCCGTGAGAATATAACGGTTCCGGCATCAGGACACAAAAAAGGAGAGCCGGTCACTGAAAATCGCGTGGAAGCGAAAGTGGGTGTGGACGGAAGTTATGATAAAGTAGTATACTGCACCAGATGTAAAGAAGAACTCAGCCGTGAAAAAGTGGTGATCCCAGCTCTGAAGGAGCCTGATAAGGAGGAGCCGACAGAGAAGCCGACGGAGAAACCAATAGAGAAACCGACAGAGAAGCCGACGGAGAAACCAACAGAGAAGCCGACGGAGAAGCCGACAGAAACACCGACAGAGAAACCAACAGAGAAACCGACAGAAACACCGACGGAAACGCCAACGGAGAAACCGGTGCACAAACACAGTTATGTGTTGAAAAAAACGACAGAGGCAACCTGCATGAAAGAGGGAGAAAAAATTTATTCCTGTGCATGTGGGGATAGTTATACAGAAAAGATTGCAAAGAAATCCCATACACCGGAGAAAAAACTGACACCTGCAAAACCGGGCAGCAATGGAAAAAACGTAACGATATGCAGTGTGTGCAAAACAGTGCTCAAACAGGATACAATCTATGCACCTAAAACATTAAAATTGTCGAAAGAACGCTATGTTTACGACGGAAAAGTAAAAAAACCTGCCATCAAAGTGACGGATAATAAGGGAAAAGTGATTTCAGGCAGCTTTTATAAAGTCTCGTATCAGAATAATAAAAAAGTCGGAAAAGCAACAGTGACCGTGAAGTTTCAGGGAAATTATTCGGGAATACTGAAAAAGACATTTGAAATCTGTCCAAAGGGAACTTCTATTTCAAGTGTAAAATCCGGGAAAAAATCCATGACTGTGAAATGGAAGAAACAGGCATCACAGACGAGCGGCTATGAGATAGTATATACAGCAGATGCATCGTTTGGCAAAAAAAATACGAAGACGGCTGTGATCAAAAGTAATAAGACGACAGTTAAAGAAATCAAAGGATTAAAACCGGGAAAGAAATATTATGTAAAAGTACGTACATATAAAGAAGTAAAGTCCGGTACAAAAAAAGTGAGGATCTACTCAGACTGGTCAAAGAAAAAAGCAGTTCAGATAAAAAAATAGTTCAGATAAAGAAACCGGATGAAAGAAAAACAATGGTCAGATGAATGATAAGTAACATCTGACCGTTGTTTTTTTACAGGGTTTGATGTTTTTTGATACGTCTTTTTATGCTTTCCACATCAATCGGTTCAAAAATGAGATCATTGATCAGATCAGATAATATGGCATTTCGAATCTGAGTCAGATTACCCTCTTTGCAGATTGCGATAATGGGAGTTGACGAAGCCCAGGACTCATGACTTAATTCATCCCACAATTGCCTGCCATCATCTCCGGTTTCGGATACATCTATGAAAACGGCAGGAACATGGTTATTTTTATCCATAATGGCATAGCGTATTTCCGTAACGGAAGATACTTTTATGAGTCTGTCCGGGTAAGAATATGCAAATTTTAAAGTGGAAGCAACATTTCTGGAATGTGTATATAATAAAATATTTTTCATGGCAGTGTCTGGTTTCTGTGCAGAAACACCATACTCGGAAAAACATTGTTTCCCGGATTTTTTTGAATTCCCAAGTGCAGTGTCTGCTTTCTGAAAAAGTGTTGTGTAGGAAGTTTCATAAGGCTCTGTGAATGCAATACCGATACTGATCGTAACGTTTTCAGGAATGGATAAAGCTTCTTTATCTAAAATTGCATCTAAAAGTTCCTGTGCTTTTTCATAGACAGCCTGTCTGGAGGCTATATCCCGCATAAAAGCAACAAATTCGTCTCCGCCGATGCGTCCGATAATGTCGGAACCGGAAAAATGAGATGCAAGAATACCGGCTACGACAGAGATTGTATGATCGCCCATTTTATGCCCAAAGATGTCATTGACAGCTTTGAAATTGTCGATATCTATGGCAAACAATGCATGTAATTCTTCCGGAGTGGATAAAAGTATGTGGGAAATGGCGTGCTCTGCTGTGGCCTTATTCAGCAGATGCGTCATCTCATCCACTTCTGATTTAATCCGCAGAGCTTCCTGTTTTTGTAAAATATGATTCAGTCTGCGGTTCGTCTTTAAAATATTGTCAATACGGTGACGTGCAATGGCAGGTTCAGTGGGTTTACTGAGAAAGTCGCTTGCGCCTAATTCGAAAGCTTTCGTCTGTACTTCCGGAGTGTCGGTGGTTGTCAGAACCACGACTGGAATTTGTTTAAACTCCGGCATTTCCTGGCGGTGTTTTAAAACATCGAAACCATCCATTCCCTGCATGACAAGATCTAAAAGGACAAGGTCAATCATATTTTTTTTATCTTTGATCATCTGCAGACATTCCTCACCGGAAGATACTTCAAGAATATTGAAGGCCGGAGAGAATATTTCATTTAAAACGGCATGCTGTAAGCGTGAATCATCTACGATTAGCAAAGTTTCTTTTGACTGTTCCATATTAAAAAATCCTTCGTATCAGTTATAAATTATCCCCCTGGAAACCACAGGATACTATCTATAATGTAACATGGAAAATGGTTGTGTGCAATGAGAAAAAGACTGAGAAAAAATAAAACCGTTGACAAATCGGGGGTAAGTGCATAAACTAGAGTAAGCGAATCAACTTACCAGCAAAAATATGATAAGGGCGTTGAGCGGGAAGAGTAAGAAATCAGAGTGCTGACAGAGAGAAACTGCCATCGGCTGCAAGCAGTTTTCAGAAAGAGATTTCCGAAGTGCCTCCGTGAGCCTGTCCGGGGAAACGGTTTGTCTGCCAGTACAGTATCCGGATACGAGTAACACGCGTTAAGTGTATTGAGTGAGGATCAAAAGATCCTTAAGTTAGAGTGGAACCACGGATCATTTCGTCTCTTAGAGATGAAATGATCCGTTTTTCATGATAATAGAATGTTCGCGGAGCGTACATTCTATTATTTGGTTAAGGAAAGGGGATGCCAGTTTTGGGAATCATCAGTCATATTAAGGAAGAATTTACAGTGATAAAGGAGCGGGACCCGGCGATCAAATCGCCGATGGAGGTATTGCTTTATCCGAGTTTTCGGGTTATGTTGAGCTACAGACGTGCGCATAAGCTGTATTTAAAAGGACATTTCTTCTGGGCGAGATTTATTTCACAGCGGGCAGCGAGAAAAACAGGAATTGAGATACATCCGGGAGCAACGATCGGGAAAGGATTTTTTATTGATCACGGAAGTGGTGTGATCATTGGAGAGACGGCGATCGTTGGGGACAATGTTACTCTGTATCAGGGTGTGACACTAGGCGGTACCGGAAAAGAGACCGGAAAACGTCATCCGACGATTGGGGATAACGTTATGATCAGTGCGGGTGCAAAGATCATCGGTTCCTTCACCGTTGGAGAAAATTCCAAGATCGGAGCGGGAAGTGTGGTCATAGAGGAAGTGCCGCCAAACTGTACCGTAGTTGGTGTTCCGGGAAGAATCGTAAAACGTGACAATGTGAAGATGCCGCGCAGTGATATGGATCAGTGCCATCTGCCGGATCCGGTCAAAGAGGATATTACTGTACTGCAGAGGGAAAATGCAGAACTGGTCAACCGTGTGCTTGATTTAGAGCAGGCAGTCCGGATTTTAAGTGCTGATGCACAAAAAACAAAATAAATTGCATTTTGCTCCGCAAAACAAGGAGTAAAATCCTCTGCTCATCAGAGGATTCGCATTTTGCTCCGCAAAACTAAAGGAGGATTATTTAAATGGAAAATAAATTTCAATTTTACAACACACTGACAAGAAAAGTAGAAACGGTGATCCCGCATGAGGATGGAAAGATCGGCATGTATACCTGTGGACCGACCGTATACCATTTTGCACATATCGGCAACCTCAGAAGTTACATCATGGAGGATGTATTGGAAAAATCACTCCGCTATGTCGGATATGATGTAAAACGTGTTATGAATATCACGGATGTGGGACATTTATCTTCCGATGCAGATACCGGGGAAGATAAAATGTTAAAAGGTGCAAAAAGAGAGCACAAAACAGTGATGGAGATCGCAAAATATTATACAGACGCTTTCTTTAGTGACTGTAAGAAGTTAAATATCAAGACACCGGATGTTGTGGAGCCGGCAACGAACTGTATCCCGGAGTTCATCCATATGATCGAGGTGCTGCTCGAAAAAGGTTATGCTTATGTGGCAGGTGGAAATGTTTATTTTGATACATCCAAATTAGACGATTATTATGTATTTTCTTCCCAGAGCGAAAAAGAGCTGTTAGTCGGTGTACGCGACGATGTGGAAGAGGACGTAAATAAGAAAAATAAAAATGATTTTGTACTCTGGTTTACAAAGTCAAAATTTGAGGATCAGGCGCTTAAATGGGATAGCCCATGGGGCGTTGGATATCCGGGATGGCACATTGAGTGCTCATGCATCAGTATGAAACATCTGGGCGAGTATGTAGATATCCACTGCGGCGGTGTAGACAATATTTTCCCGCACCATACCAATGAGATTGCACAGTCAGAGAGTTACCTTGGCCATACATGGTGTAAATACTGGTTCCATGTACAGCATTTAAATGATAAATCCGGAAAAATGAGTAAGTCCAAAGGGGATTTCCTTACCGTATCCCTGCTGCAGGAAAAGGGGTATGATCCGATCGTATACCGTATGTTCTGTCTGCAGTCCCATTATAGAAAACCGTTGGAGTTTTCCTATGAAGTATTAGATAATATGGCTGCAGCTTATAAAAAACTGACCAAACGAATCGCAGAATTAAAGGATGAGGGAACAGTACAGCAGGATAAATTTGATGCTTATAAGGCAAAATTTGAGGATGCGATCAGCAACGATCTAAATACATCGATGGCGATCACGATCATTTATGATCTGCTCAAAGATGATATGAACGATAAGACAAAACTTGCGCTGATCAATGATTTTGATAAAGTATTATCCTTAAATCTGACAACGGCACAGGCAGATGCAAAAGAGGAGATCGATGCAGAATTAGAAAGCTATGTACTTGCAAAGATTGAAGAACGAAAGGAAGCAAAGAAAGCAAAAGATTTTGCAAAAGCAGATGCAATCCGCGATGAACTGCTTGCAAAAGGCATTGTACTGAAAGATACCCGAGAAGGTGTGATCTGGCACAAAGCGTGAGAGAGAGGAAATGCCAATGCAGAAAGGAATAGACTCTTATATCAAAGAACAGTTCGGAATCAGTGAAGTGGATATCCGGACATATTCGCCTCTTACGTTAGCCTATATCGGAGATGGAATATTTGATCTGGTGATCCGGTCTGTTGTCGTAGGAAAAGGAAACACGAGAGCAGGAGAACTTCACAAGCGGACAAGCCAGATCGTAAAAGCACACACACAGGCGGAAATGATTGAAAAATTACTTCCGATGCTGACGGAGGAAGAAGCAGAAGTGTACCGTCGTGGAAGGAATGCAAAATCGCCGACAATGGCAAAAAATGCCACAATGTCTGATTACCGGAAAGCAACCGGATTTGAGGCGCTGATGGGATACCTGTATTTAAAAGATGAGTTTGAACGTCTGGTGGAACTGGTAAAGACCGGTGTAGACGAACTTGCACTTAAAATGTAAAAGGAGAGAGTAATGGGCTACGAAGAGCTGAAAATAGAGGGACGCAATGCCGTGTTAGAGGCATTCCGTTCCGGAAAAACAATTGACAAATTATTTGTGTTGGACGGCTGTCAGGATGGTCCGGTGCGCACGATTGTCAGAGAGGCAAAAAAACATGACACGATCGTGCATTTTGTGGAAAAAGAGCGTTTAGATCAGCTTTCTGAGACAAAAAAACACCAGGGAGTGATCGCAGTTGCTGCAGCATATGAGTATGCCGAAGTGGAGGATATGCTAAAATTGGCAGAGGAAAAGGGCGAGCCGCCATTTTTATTCATTCTGGATAATATCGAGGATCCGCATAACCTTGGCGCTATCATCCGTACGGCAAATCTTGCCGGTGCGCATGGTGTCATTATTCCGAAACGCCGCGCGGTCGGTCTGACGGCAACTGTGGCAAAGACATCCGCCGGAGCAATCAATTATACACCGGTTGCAAAGGTGACAAATCTGACTGCAACAATGAAAGAGTTAAAGGACAAAGGAATGTGGTTTGTCTGTGCGGACATGGATGGAACCTGCATGTATGATCTGGATTTAAAAGGACCGATCGGTCTTGTCATCGGCAGTGAAGGCGAGGGTGTTGGCAGACTGGTGCGCGAGAACTGTGATTTTGTGGCATCCATTCCGATGAAGGGGGATATCGATTCCCTGAACGCATCGGTGGCAGCAGGTGTGCTTGCCTATGAGATTGTGCGGCAACGCATGCGGTAGAAGACACCGCAGCGGTAGAAGACACCGCAGCGGTAGAAGACACCGCAGCAATAAAAGACATCGCAGGTGGTAGAGAACACCGCAACGGTAGAAAAAACGCCGTGGTAGATATTGTATCAGGAGTCTTGGGAGGAACATGTTAGAGTCATATCGGGATTTGACAGACGAACAGCTGATTGTGGCATTAAAAAACAGCGGTGATCCGGACGGAAAGATCATGGATTACATTTTAGATAAATATAAACCGCTGGTCCGCAAAAAGGCAAATGCAGTATTTCTGATTGGCGGTGAGACGGATGATCTGATCCAGGAGGGAATGATCGGTCTGTTTAAGGCAATCAGAGATTACGATGATACGAAAGAAACATCTTTTTTTCATTTCGCAGAATTGTGTATTACGAGACAGTTATACAAGGCAGTTGAGGCGTCGAACCGGAAAAAACATGCGCCGCTCAATTCCTATGTTTCTTTCTACTCAGAAAACAGTGAAAACGGATATCCTCTGGCGGAAACGCTGACCATGGACGGAATCGGAAATCCGGAGCAGATGATGATCGATCAGGAAAATGTGGCACAGTTCTGGGAGAAGCTCAGGACGCATTTAAGCAAGATGGAACGGGAAGTATTAGACCAGTATCTTGCGGGATTTCATTATCAGCAGATTGCAGAAAAAATGGGAAAATCACCAAAATCTATTGATAATGCGCTCTCCCGTATTAAAGCAAAAATTCGGGAGATGAATCCTGAAATAGGGAAGATGTAGAAGATTCGCCTTCTTTTTTGTAGATAGTCACGAAAAATACTTGTGCATATTGCATAAAAAATAAATGAGAAAATTGTAACATTTGTGAACACTTATTGAGAAAATCATGCTATTATAATCACTGTAAAAACCCCCCAATACATTATATATAGTTTTTGCTATACCCCATAGTAAAAATACCTTCTCCTAAAAAAGACAGCAGTGGCTGTCTTTTTTGTTGTACAAATATTGACAACCGTCACAGATTAGGCTAGACTGAACAAGTCGATAAAACTTAATAGAAAACAACGCAGAGGGACTGCATGTCCGGGAGAATGCCCAGAGGGATTGCGGTTGAGAAGGTTAAAACCTGACTCTTTGAACCTGTCAGTTAATACTGTCGTAGGGAGCGTATTGGGAAGATGCTATCTCCTGTCGCACTTGCGGCAGGAGATTTTTGACGTGGAGAATTCGTTTGCCAGACAGTGGTTCAAAGTTTAGTGGCCGGCAAATTGTACAATTTGCCGTTCGAAAAACTAAAAAACACTGTCTGGCAAACGGAGACTCAAGCAGTCCCCCATGCGAAAAAGGAGAAAAACGTATGGAACAGTATACCACACAGATGGATGCCGCACGCAGAGGCATCGTGACCAAAGAATTAGAAATTGTAGCGAAAAAAGAGCGCATGACCGTAGAAGAGCTGATGCCGCTTGTAGCAGAGGGAAAAGTAGCAATCTGCGCCAACAAGCATCACACCTGCATTGATCCGGAAGGTGTAGGATCAATGTTACGCACGAAGATCAATGTCAATCTCGGTGTGTCGAGAGACTGCAAGGATTATGATGTGGAGATGGAGAAAGTGATGGCGGCTGTCAACATGGGTGCACATGCCATCATGGATTTATCTTCCCACGGCAATACGATTCCGTTCCGCAGAAAACTGACTGCAGAATGTCCGGCAATGATCGGTACCGTGCCGATCTATGATTCTGTGATCCATTACCAGAGAGATCTTGCGACACTGACCGCAAAAGATTTTATTGATGTGGTGCGTCTGCATGCGGAAGATGGTGTGGATTTTGTGACACTGCACTGCGGAATTACAAGAAAGACAATCGAGCAGATCCGGAAACATAAACGTAAAATGAACATCGTTTCCCGCGGCGGTTCCCTTGTATTTGCATGGATGTGCATGACGGGGGAGGAAAATCCGTTTTATGAATATTATGATGAGATCCTTGAAATCTGCCGTGAGCATGATGTTACCATTTCACTTGGAGATGCCTGCCGTCCGGGGTGTCTCGCAGATGCATCCGATGTCTGTCAGATCGAAGAGTTAGTAAGACTTGGAGAGCTGACAAAACGCGCATGGGAGAAAGATGTACAGGTCATGGTAGAAGGACCGGGACATATGCCGATGGATCAGATCGCAGCAAATATGAAGATCCAGCAAAGCATCTGCATGGGAGCACCATTTTATGTGTTAGGACCACTTGTCACTGATATCGCACCGGGATATGACCATATCACATCCGCAATCGGCGGGGCGATTGCAGCACAAAACGGAGCAGCATTTTTATGCTATGTCACACCGGCAGAACACTTGGCACTTCCAAATGTGGAGGATGTAAAACAGGGAATCATTGCATCAAAGATCGCGGCACACGCTGCAGACATCGCAAAAGGCGTCCGTGGTGCGAGAGAGATCGATGATAAGATGGCAGACGCAAGACGCGTCTTAGACTGGGATGCGCAGTGGGAATGTGCGATTGATCCGGAAACCGCAAAAGCAATCTGGAACAGCAGAAAACCGGAGCATGAGGACACCTGTTCCATGTGTGGAAAATTCTGTGCAGTGCGCAGTATGAACAAAGCGCTTGCAGGAGAATATATTGATATTTTGTAAAAAAGAGTGGAGGCTTCATTCCGTCTTATGTTATAATAAAACTGTTTCAATCAGCCGGTGATCAGATGAAAAGAATATATTTGGTTGACAGTGAGAATGTAGGAGATATATGGGTGCCGTTACTGGTAGCATCACAGCCCGATGAGGAAGTGATCGTATTTTATACGCAGAAAAGTCCGCATATGAATTACGAAAATGTGAGGTTACTGAAGGAGACGGAGAAAGAAGCAGAGTTTATAAAATGTTTTGAGGGAAGCAATGCACTGGATTTCCAGCTTGTTACACAGCTTGGATACTTGTTGTGTGAGAATCAGGCAAACAGCTATGTGATCGTTTCAAATGATACCGGATTTGATGCAGCCGTACGCTACTGGAAACAGCGTAACATGCCGGTGCAGCGTTTGAGCGGAAAGGAATTAAACCGCAGACTGCAGCAAAAAGCAAAGACGAATGGAGAAAGAGAAATTTTCTTTGAAGCGGAGGAGAAGAACGCCGGGGACGTGGCTGGAAGTCTGGCAGATGAAGCTGAGATTGTGACAGCAAAGATGAATGAGATGACAGAAACGGATAAAAGCGAAGAGCCGGGTGAGGTCGAAAAGCTGAATGGAGTTTCAGAGTTAAATGAAGTCTCAAAACTGAATGAAGCCTCAGAAATGATGGAGCCTGCAGAACTGACCGGAGTGTTGGAGCAGGGAAAAGCCGGAAAACCGGATGAGACAGCAGAACCGGGTGAAACCGGAAAACCGGATGAGACAGCAGAACCGGGTGAAGCCGGAAAACCGGATAAAATGGCAGAACCGGAGGAAACTCTAGAGCAGGTGGAAACAGCAAAAATAAAAGAAACGGCACAGACGGAAAAAACTGCAGGAACAGATGAACAGTCAGAACCGGGAGAAATCCAGATGGAGATACCGGATGAAATCATGAGGCCGGATGAAACTGTAAATGCGGATCAGAAACTGCCATTTATAGATCCGCGTAAGGAAGCAGTTGAAAAGACAGAGATCTCACAGGAACAGGACGATGTCATTCGCAGTCTGCTTACCTGCATCAGTAAGGATCGGCTTGCAGATTTTCACAATGCGCTGGTATTGTTCTTTGGTGAAGATATTGGAAAAGAACTTTATCAGGAGGCAAAAAACAGTTCTGCGTATGCAATCTGTCGTGTAAATCAGACTGCGATCAGTGAGGAAGAGAAGTTTGATGTTTACTGTCAGACGGTATTTGCTTACAGTGATCCGAAAATGGACTGTCCGGAAGATTTTTCTTCGTTTTTGTATAAAGCAAATACAAAGAGAAAGAACCTTAATTCATTAAGAGCAGCATTGCAGGGACATTATGGCAAGGACAAGGGAATGAAATATTATTCTCTTTTTAAGTCACACATCAAGATTATGAATCGGATGTAAAGAAGGAGAGGCTGGTTGAAGCGAAAACGGGAAGAACATAACGGATGTGGTGGCGGAACACCAGGTAGCCAGAAGACCCGAAGAACAGCACCCCTGGATGCGTATTTTGTACGCATCCGGGGGTGTTGTCAGGTGGTTAAAGTTATTTCAAACCGCCGGAAATGTTGAATAAGTATAAATATTTTGAAAAATTACAAAAATTTCTTGGATTTTATGCTTGACAATCGGACGATCCTATTGTATAGTAATACAGGTGTTGAGAAAACATGATGCTGCTGTGGCTCAGTCGGTAGAGCGTCGCATTGGTAGTGCGGAGGTCACGGGTCCGATTCCCGTCAGCAGCTCTTTTTTATGCCAGAAAAGTTTAAGTGATAACTTAATTCTTTTCTGGCTCTTTTTCTTTCTGACCGGAAATAAAATGATCAATGAGAAGATTGATCGTATGTTGCTGTGTCTCGATGATTTTTTGGAATGTTTCATTTTCTTTTGCCAGACGGGTGATTTCAGCTTCGCTATTCATATTCATCTTCCTTTTTACACCATTCAAATCGATACATCATATATGTTTTATGTTAAAAAATATTCCCTGAAATGTCAAGACAATAAAGACGTCTGTGGAGAAACATTGTTACTTTATTAACATAAAGCGTCAAAATAACTGCCGGATTCGACATAACATGCAAAAATCCAGACATACAAATTTAGATTCAGGGAAAATACGCAGTAATAGTTACTGTTCACAGGCAGGCATTTTCTGAACTGAAAATGCCGTATGATACAGTGGTGGCAGCAGATTTTGCCGATTTGGAATGCGAAGCATCGGCAAAATCCGTGACTGGAACGAGGTA